>JAEEGK010007542.1_pt1 | contig 25921 bp, 13 predicted proteins | sample 8958771 | NCBI WGS metagenome assembly JAEEGK01 (sample SAMN16246547, study PRJNA631951) | gut metagenome | biome: gut microbiome; feature: rumen; material: SC-attached | host: Bos | place: Iran: Karaj | collected 2018-10
ATAATTTTTAATATAAAAAATTATAATGATATAATAAATTTATCTATAATTAAAACAAATGAAAATGTTTTAAATAACTTTGAAAGAAAAAAAATTACGAAAATCAAAGTTTTAAATAATATAAAGTATTTTTTAAAATTTCAAAAAAAAATCAAAGAAAAATTTAAAGATGTTATAAATCAAAGAAATAATTTAATTAAAGCACTTTTAAAAAATTATGAAAATTATAAAAATATTTATAAGCAAAAACTTTATTTAAATACTTTATTAAATACTAATAAAATAATTGTAAATAAATATACAAAAAATTCAAACAAAATTATAAACACAAAATTATTAGAAATTAAAATTTTTAATGAAATTATTAATTTAAAAAAATTATATGAAATAAAAAATGAAGATAAATTAAAAATTTTATTAAAAGTAACTAATTTTTTGATTAATAAATTTGGAAATATATCACAATTTTATGAAGATGATGAAGATTCAAAAATAATATTAAAAGCCTTATTATTTAGATATAAATTAATTGAAAAGAATGATTTTTATATTACAAATGATTTATTAAAAATTATTCATCGAAGAATTAATTCAACAAAAATAAGAAATATTAATGAAATTAAAGAGGTAAATGAAGAAGAAGAAGAAACTTTAGAAGATAATAATGATAATTTAAAAAAATTAAATGAATATTTAGAGAAAAAATTTCCAAAAATAAAAAATAAATTTAAGAAAATAAATGAAAATTTATATAAATTTGATAATAAAATTTTAAAAATTAAATTTGAAAAAAATTCTATTTTTGTTTTTTATAATAATAAATTTATAAATTTAAATAAATTTATAGAAATAAATTATTCTTTTATTCCTTCAATTAAAAAAAATTTTAATAATATAAAAACAAAAAATTTAAATAATAAAAGTAAAAATAATTCAATGAAAAATATTTTTTTTAGTAAAAAAATTTAAAAAATAAATTTATTAATAATTAAACTAACTAATGTTATATAATAAATTTCATTATATAGATAATTTTATATTTATTGTAAAAGTTTCTTTTAATTTGGAATATTGATTTTATATATATATTATTTATTATAATTATTTTAAATAAATATAGATTATAGAAATAATTTTTATTTTATTTTAATTAAAAATTCAAAAAATATTTTTTTAATTATTATCTTAATATTTAATATTTAATTATATATTTATACACATTATAAATTCTAATTTGATGTTAATTTTACTATTGGTTTTTTATCATTATCCATACTTAATAACATCATCATATTCATTGAATATTTATTTTTATCTTCTTCTTTAAATTTACATAAATTTCTTTTTTCTAATTCAGTTAAACTATAATCAATTAATTCCACTGCACCTTTAACTAATTTTTCTTTTGCACTTAAGGCACTATTAGCAGTTTGTGATTTCAACATTAATTCAGCAATTTCATTTCCATATTCTATTTCAGTTATTCTAGCATCTTCAATTTCAATTCCACTTTGCCAAACTCTTTTTTCTAATTCATTTCTAAGTTCTTCATTAATTATTTCTTGCCCACCTCTTAAACTTATTTCATTATGATTTTTTGGTTCATAAGGATATTTACATCCTATATAACGTATAGCACTTTCAGTTTGAGTTACTACAAAACCTTTATAATCAACAACATCAAATATTACTTTAGCTGTATCTTTTACTCTCCATACTACTATAGCTCCTAATAAAACAGGTTTTCCATCAAGATCATTAACTTTTAATTTATTTCCATTATAATAATTTGATTTTAATGATACTAAATTTTTATCTGTACAAGGTCTTACCCAATAAAAACCAGGTTCTCTACATGTTCCTATATATTTACCATAATAAGATAAAACAAATGCTTCATTTGGGGAAATTGTTACAAAGGAACATAGACAAATCAATGATACAATAAAAATTACTCCTGGAAGTGGAATAAAATATAAACATTTTTTTCCAACTACAGCAAAAATTATTATTAATGCTATACAAATTAAAAATATTATCAATAAACTGGCTAATATGCAACAACCGCTTTTTAATTTAATAATTTTTTCTCTTGTTCTTCCTGTATTTAAAGATTGAATTCTTTTATAATCATTTTCGCTTTTAAAATCTTTGATTCCATTATTTAATTTTATATTTGAATTTTGATTCATTTGTTGATCTTTATTATTATTAATAATATTTAAGCTAATGTTATTTTCATTTTTTTCTTCAATCATTTATTTAAATATAAAAATATTTAATGAATAATAAATTATATTTGTTTTTTGAAATAATAAAATAATATTATATCTAATAAAAAAATATATTAAATATATAAATTTTAATTATTATTATAAAATATTATTAAAAAGATTTTTATTAATATTTTAATTTTATTATTATTTAATTTTTCCATAAATTATTGTATTTATAAATCCTTTAAAAAGTAAATTTTCTTCATCAATATTTAAAGAATTATAATTAACTTTTAAAATTAAATATAACATCTCATTAATTTTATCACTATTATTAAATAAACTATAAAATTCATTTATTATTTTATTCATTGAATGGAAAAATATTTGATTTTCTTTATAATTTTTATTATATAATTTACAAACAAATTTTTTAATTTCTAAATTTTTTTCTAAATTATTTATGTTACAATATTTTTTAATTTTATTTTTTCTCCAGAAATTTTGAATAATTTTTGCAGAAAAATTTTTTCTATCTTTTAAATTATTTATATTTTTTAAATCCTTTTTATTATTTTCATTATGATTATATTCTATTTTATTTGCTAAATATTTAGAATAATTTTCAATAATATTTTTATTATATTCATTTTCGTTATTAATAATATTATTATTAATAATATATTCATTTAGAAATAACATTAATTTAAATATATCATTTAAATTAATACTCATTTCATTTTTTTCAACATATTTGTTATTATTAGAACTTTTAATTATTTTAGAATATTTAAAAGTTGTTGAATATGAATTATCAAAAGGTTTAAATTTATCTCTTGATTCATTTTTATTATCAGATAATTTAAAAGGAACTGTTTTTATTCTTTCTTTTACAAATGAATTTTTTTTAGAAATATTTTTTTTTATTGAAGTTAAAGATTTTGTACTTGATAAAGATGATTTATATTTTTTTTTATTTGAATATGTTTTTTGAATATAAGGATATTTAATTGTATTATTTTGATAGTTTGTATTAATTATCGAGTATTTTTTTAAATTATTTATCTTAAATGTTTCTTTTGATATATTATTTAATAAATTTTTTGAATTATTATTTGATTTATTTGATATTAATTTTTTAGTTATTCTTTCACTATTTCCATTTTTAATAGTTATTATCATATTATTTTTTACTCTATCAGTTATGAAATTATTTGTTGAAGTTTTTATTTTAAATAATCTTTTATTAACTGTTATACTGTTTATTTGAGGATTATTATTTTTATTATTTCCTTTATTATTTATTTCTTCTATTTGATTAATTTCATTATTATTTATTTTATAATTATTATTTTTTAATATATTTTCTGATTTATTTGAATCAAAATTAATTTTTGAATTAGAATTATTTGAACAATTTTTTAATATTTCATCTGAAATATTTGGAATATTTTTATTTATAATTAAATTATTATTATTTTTGGCATTCAAATCTTTTTTATTAAAATTAACTTTTAATAAATTTTCGCTTTTATTATAATTTAAACTTTTTGATAATCTATGCATATTATAATTTGATGAATCTCCTTTTGTATCTTCAATTGTTTTATTTTTTTTTTCTATAAAATCTTCATCAAATGATATTTTATTTTTTTTAATATTATCTTGTAGTTCCTTTAAATTAAATAGAATTTTTATATCTTCAACAGATTTTTTAACAATATTTTTTAAATCAACACAATCTTTTTCTGTAATAGAAGTTTTAAAAGAACGATTATTTTTCAAAGTAAAACAATTTTCAGAATTTAAAGCATGTGTTGTTTTTAAAGAATTAATATTAGTTAAATTTAAAGATTTTGGTTTGATATATATTTTTGACATAAAATTTTTAATATTTTTTATTTTTTTTTAATAATAATTTTTATTAATGCTTTAATTATTATTTTTTTATGGAAAATAATCCATCAAAAAAATTATTACCTAATATTTTAATTACAGGAACTCCTGGAGTAGGAAAAACATCATTTGCTACTTTATTAACAGATAAATTATTAGAAAATAAAAATCTAAATTTTAAAAATATTAATATAGGAAAATTAGTTAATGATAAAAAATTATATAAAAATTGGAATAAAGAATATGATGTTCCTGAATTCGATGAAGATATGATATGTGATGAATTAGAACCTATTATGTTAGAAGGAGGAGTTATTCTTGATTTTCATAGTGCTGGATTTTTACCAGAAGAATGGATAAATTTAGTTGTGTTATTAAGATGTAATAATACTCAATTATATGATAGATTAAAAGCTAGAGGATATAATGATAAAAAAATTACAGAGAATATTGATTGTGAAATTATGGAAGTCACAAGTGAAGAAGTTAAAGAAAGTTATAAAAGTGATATTATTTTAGAACTAAAAAATGAAGTTATTGAAGATATGGAAAAAAATTTAGATATTGTTTTTGATTATCTAACGAAAAATCAGTTAATATAAATATTTAAATAAAAATTTTATTAATTAAAATATTACATTTATTATTGTTTAATATTAATATAATTAAAATTTATATATATATTTTATTTTAAAGAAATATTTAATACAACGTTTTATTTATACAATTATGAAATATTTTTAATATAAAAAAAATTAATCTTATTAAAGAATATATCTATTATATGTAATATATTAATTTTTTGAATTTGGGTTTATTTTTAAATTTAATCTAGAATTATTTTGACTATTAAATAATTTAAGTGAATTTTTATTTATATCTTGTAATAAAATCTTTTTTTTTATTTTTCTAATATTTTTTTGAGAATATTGATTATATATATTATTATAAATAAATCGGGATTCAGAACTAATATTAGGATTATTTATTATATTCTTGTTTATATAAATTTTCTTTAATTTTATTGGTTTTTTAATCAATTTATAATTATTTTTCAATAGATTATTATTTTTTTGAGTATTTAAATATATTTGAATATCATTTTTTTTAATTTTTGAATTAGAAATATTTAAAATTGGAGGAGATTTTTTTTTTAAATTAATATATTCATTGTTATTTTGTAAAAATCTTCTTAAGTTACTTTTTTCATAAATTATTTTTTCATCGTTTGTTTCATTATAATTAGTTAAAATTGGTTCGATTTTTATAATTTTATTTTTCATTGAATTGTTTAATAAAATATTTCTATATATATTTTTTTTATTTATTTTATTACAACTGTAATTTTCTGTTAAAATAGGAATTTTTTTTAAAGAATCATTAATATTAATTTTCGTCAATAAACAATTTTTTTGATTTTTATGATATTGCTTTATATTATTTGTTGATTTAAAACTTTTTATATAATCATTTTTAATCATAATTTTATGTTTTAAATTAAAATGATTCATTTTTTCTTCCATTATTTGATTTTTAGTTTCACAAAATTCTTTAAAACTTTTATAAACATTTTTATTAATTTCTAATATTTTAATAAAATCTGTTATTTTTATTTTAAAATATTCTATTTTATCTGACACTATTTTTATTGAATATTTATATAATTTTGTATTTTCATCTATAAAATCAGTTAAACCAACTATATCTTTGTTTTCAACCAAAGATATTTTTTCTTTTTTATAATATATTTCAAATAAACCTTTTAATAAAAAATAAATATACATTGGTTTTGTATTTGCTTTAATTAAAAATTCTTCTTTATTTTCTTTAATTAATGTAAAATATTTTAAGTAATTTTTTTCGAATATATTTTTATTTATTCCTTTAAATATTAGATTGTTAGTTAAGTTTGATGTCCCTTTTTGCAAACTTGTTATAAAATATTTATTTATATAATCATATATAAAATAATTTTTAGAGATATAACCTAAAATAATTTGTTCATCAGAATATGAATATATTCCTGCTTTTAAACTATTAAATTCTGTAAAATATTCATTTAAAAAAGTTCCTTTTTTAATTATATTTTCATCATAATTATCTTCTTCAAAAACATAAATATTAACTGGCTTTTTCATATATTTTTTTAATTGTTCTTCTTCTTCTATAGAATCAAATTTAATTAATATTGGGAATGATTCATGTATAATTTCTTTAATATCTTTTTGATTATTATAAATATTTTTTCTATTATTATATAATTCATTATCAATTAATTGAATTGTTTTTTTTAATTTTTCTAAAAAATATTCATAGAAAATATTAATATGAATATACTTTTCTTTTTTGTTTATATCCATTGTTTCTTTAATATTATTTATTTTATTAATATGAACTAATTTTTTAATTTTTTCAAAATATTCTTTCATAATAATTTCAAAATGATATATTGAATTAACATTATATAATCCTGGATTATTTTTGACTATTAATTTAAATAATTCTTTTTGATTATTATATAATAAATTAGTTAGGTGTAATATATATTCTTCATCTGTCATATAAACTTCTTTTTCTATTGGTTTTAATACGTTTAAATTTCCATTTAATAATAAATAAAGATTTTCGTTTTTTTCTCCTAATTTATAGAGAAATTCATTTTTTTCTATTTTTTTATATTTCATTATTGAAATTAAAAATAAAATAAAATTTTCATCGTTATATTTATTGTTTATATCAATAGAATTTAAATAAAAATAAAATTTTGAAAGAATTTTAGGCTCAATTTTTTTTTCTAATAATTTTGATAAATTAAAATTTTTACCAATATTATCAATATCCAATAATAAATTACTTTTTATTTGATTAATATATTTTTGTATTTCATCTATTTTTTTTTGAATTTCATTCATATTCATTTATGAATAAATAATTAAATTTTAAGTTAAAATTTATATAAACAATAATTTATTTAATTTAAGAAAAATGTTTTAGTTTTTATTAATTAAAAATTTTTTACAAATAAATAATTAAATGAATGAATTAAATTATAAATATATTAATAAATGAAATTTAAATAAAAAACTTTTTTCAAAATTTTAATAAAAAAATTTTTTATTAATAATTGTTGCTCCATTTTCTAAATAATCTTCATAAGTAGTACATAATCTATTAAATAAATGTAATAAACTAAAAATTGATGCTCCTATCCATTGAATATATTTTCTTTGAGGAATAACAAACATTTCTTCTATTCTATTTTTAAATTTTCCTCCATAATATTTTTGTATTTCTTTAGTTAATCTTTCAGCAAAATTTGGTAATAAAGTATTTCCTCCTGCTAAAACAACTGTTCCATCAGGTGTTTGTTTATAAAAATGATCATTTTCATAATAATGATCATTTTCATACATAGATAAACAAAATATTTGTGCCAAACCTCCGAATTTTTTTCCAATTAATTCAGGATGAAAATTAATTTCAGGAGGTAAAAATCTTTCATCTTTAATAGTTATTTTAGTTTTATCAGGTAATTCATATATCATTTCTATATCTTTTTTCTCTTTTTCTTCATTAGTACTATTTTCAGCTATATAACAATATTTTTCTTTAAATTTATTAATTTCACTATCAGTTAATAATGAAGGGTTGACCCCATTTTTTATTAATAATTTTTCTATATATTCATTTATATCTCTTCCTCCAACATCTAATGTTTTTATTGCCTCTTGATATGGTAAACGGAACATATTTGGAATAACCATACTTATATCATATCCTGAATCTACTACAAACCCTCCTTCTTTATTTGCTCCCCACATTGTACAAATTGCTCTATTATTTAAAAAAATATTTGGAATTTGAAATTTTTCAAACATTAATTCAGTTAATTTTTCTCTGTGAGAATTAGGTGTTAATGGAGTATCTGTAAAAAACATACCATATTTTTTTGGGTCTATTTTTAATTCGTTTTTAAATAAATTATCTAAAAAATATGTTAAATTTTCCCAATCTGTTACTATACCTTTTTGGACAGGACGAACTATATTTAATTTGTTTTTATTATCTAGAGCTTCTTGTCCAAAAACTAAATTGTTGGCGTCATCAATATTTTCTGAATCTAAACCTTTAGGATGTCCTACAACAGTTGGTATTATTATTTGAGGTTCGGCATCTCCTGAAAAACCCGCTTTACAATATCCTGAACCAATATCTAAAATAATATAATTGTTCGTATTTTCCATATTTTCCATTTTTTATTTAAATATAAATTCTTTAGTTTTTATTTTTAAATAATTAATAAATTATTTTTTTTGTCATTAAAAGCATTATATTTTTTATATTGTTTTTTTTAATTCTTATTAAATTTAATTATTATTTTCAATTCAAATAATAAAACGAATAAAATATAAAAATTAAATAAAAATGAAATTAAACAAAATATTATTATTATTTATTGTTTTGTTTATATTTTCAAATGAAATTAAAATTTCTTCTTTTAAAAACTTAAATTTTCTTCAAACTAAAACATCAATGTTACTTCAAAAAATAACAAAATATATTTTTAATTATGAAACAATAGAAATAAATATTAATTTAAGTGATTTAAATGATTCATCAACTTTATTTTCTTATTTTAATGAAAATTTAAATAAAATTTCAATAACATCAAAAAAGTCTCAAAATGATGATAAAGAAGAATTATTATCATCTGAAGGAACTTATAATCGTTCTAGATATTCAACTGGTTGGGATTTTTTTGAATCTAAAACTTATTCGAATGTCAATCCAATTATTCAATGCTATTCTATTGGATTAATTGAAGGAATTTTAAGTCAAAATGAAATTTATGATTATTTAAATAATTTTAAATTTGCATTTGATGAAGAAGATATTAAAAATTTAAAAGGATTTTTTAAACAAAGTGATGAAAATATTAAAAATATTTTAAATTCTAAATTAAATAATAAAAATATTAATAATATTGATATTAAACAAATTGCGTATATAGGATGTTTAAATGCACAATTAAATGGTTTGTATCAAGGTTATAATTTAGTTGCATCAGATGATAAAAAAATAGATATATATGATTTATATTTCTTAAATTCAGAAGGTAATTATGAATCTGCTCTTGGATTTTTAAAAATAAATAATGTCGAATTCAATGACCCAAGTGAATTTTATAAAGAAGAAAATTTATTAAAATATTATAATTCAACTTCAATAAATGAAATATGGAAAAAATTAATAAGAAAATCACATTGTAGTGCAGTTTTTAAATTAATAAAAGATAAAAAAGGTAAAGTTAAGGATATATATTTTGGTCATAATACATGGACAGGATTTTATGAAATGTTAAGAGTATTTAAAAAACAATATTTTGAATTTGAAGGAGAAAATCAAATAATTGGAATGGAGCCAATTAATATAAAATTTAGTTCCTATCCGGGAATATTATTTTCAGGAGATGAATTTTATACAATAAATGATAATTTAGCTGTCACTCAAACTAGTTTATCTATAATTAATTTATATAATTTAAAAAATGCAATTGATATTAATAGTTATATTCCTGAATTTATGAGAATAATGTTAATTAATTTTATATCAAAATCTGGGAAAGATTGGGTAAAAAATTATAAAAAAATATTTAAAAATAATCATATATATTCATGTTCTTTTACTATTGTTGATTATAACAAATTAAATTCAAAAAAAAATTTGATTTTTGTTGTTGAAGAAATTCCAAAATCTGTTAAAACTAAAGATATAACAAAAGAATTTTTAGAAAAAGGTTATTATAGTTCTTTTAATTTACCATACTTTAATGATGAAACAGTTAAAAATAAATTAGGATTTAATGGGTTTGATGTTGATTTTTATAATAAAAATTTTAATCCTAGAGAATATATAGTTCAAAATTTAATAAATGATGTTAATAATTTAAATGATTTTGAAAATTTAATAAAATATAATGGATATAAAAAAATTAATAATAAAATTAAAGATGATCCTAGTTATGATGACCCATCAAATGGAATTGCAGCAAGAGATTCAGACTTTGGGGCAATTGATTATAAAATTGTTAATAAAAAATTAATGAAAGAAAATAAAGTTAAAATTTATAGTGGATTAATTTTTGGAGGAGAAAATGAGAATTTTTTACCTTTTAAAAAAGATGAAATTGAAAATGAAGATTTAAAAAATAATCATATGAAGGGAATTCCTGATGTCTTTAATTTTACAAGTTTTATTTATTAATTATATAAATAAAATAAATAAATATATTGGAATAAAAATTTTTATATAAAAGATTTTATTTTTTAATTATTTATATTATTGTATATTTATAAATTAAATTATAATTTATTTTGAATTTCTATTAAATTTTCTTTTTTTTCTTCTTTATCTTCATTATTTTTTTCTTTAATAAAAGTAATTAATAAAGCACTTACTATCAAAAAAGCACCAAAAATAAATTGACTCCAATTAATAATATTAACTAAACTTGGAACTATAGTACTTGCTAAATTTCCAATAATATTTATTAATCCAATACAACTACCTTTTATATTTGCATTAAATATTTCATTAGATAATATTGTTTGCACATTATATGCTGCATTTATACAAAAACTAATAACAAATACAAAATATGGTGAAAATTCTTGTATTTTTTCTGGTAAGATTTTATAAATTATAAATATCATTCCAGCAATAAAACTAAAAATTTGTAATGTTATTTTTCTTCCTATTTTATCACTTATAAACCCACTTAATAAAAGTGAAATTGTTTCAGCAATAAAATTACTAAAATAATTAAAATAAAAATCTCCTTTTAATGAAGTTAAACTTAATAAAAGACCATAATATGAAAATGAAGAAGAGAAACCTATAAATAACATGATATATAAAACTTTTTGAATTGATTTCATGCAGAGAATATCATAATAATTATAAAATAATTTTTCATTATTGTTATTATTATTATCCTTAAATATATTTTCTTCATTTTCTTTATTATCTAATTTATTATTTATATTTTCATTTGTTTCATTTATTATTTTATTATAAGAATTATTATTTTGAATAAAATCATTTTCAATTGGAAAAATTTCTTCTAATTTTTCTTTAGAATTATTTATATCATATTCATTAATATCAGCAATAAATTTAAGTGATTTATATGTATCAAAATATCTTTTTTGACTAATTAACCATAAAGGTGATTCAACAATATATTTAAAAGATAATATTAAAATAGAAAAAACTAAAATATTTACAATAATTAGAATTATAATTAAATTATTAAATAATTTATAATAAATCCCAACTGTAATACCTAAAATAGGAAACATTGAATTTGATAAACTAATTGCAAATCCAACATGTTTACCATAAGAAAATTCAGATAATAAAACATTACATAAATGCTTAGCATAATTTATTGTACCTACTAATAAAAATATTATTGTTAAATGAATAGGATTTATTACGAAAATTAAATTTAAATTTAAAATTAATGTTAAAAAAATAAGAATTTTAAATATTCTTTCTCTTCCATATTTATCTACTAAAGGAGCGATTAATACACTTCCTATCATTGCCCCAAAAAAATAACATGTTCCAAATAGTCCAATAAAATATTTTTTATTACAATATAAATCGAATTTATATGAATAATTATCTATAGAAGAAGGATTTTTTATAAATCTATTTATGTCTTTATTATAACATATTGTTTCACTATCACATTTAATTATATTATTTTCTTTGTCATAACATGTGAAATCTGGTGGTTTTGTTAATAAAGGTTGACAACATGATAAAAAATGACTTGTTCCTGAAAGAATTAATATAATTATTTTTATTTTATTTATGTATGTTTTTTTATAAGAAATTATTTTTTCTATTTCTTTTATATTTTTCATATAAAAAATTAAAAAAAATATTTAAATTTTAAAATAATTTTTATATATAAAATATTTATACTAATAAATAAAATTGAAAAAAAGTTTAATAAATTAAAATAATAAATAATAAAAAATTGTTATTAATTTAATTAGAAGAATTATCTTCATTATCATTTTCATTTGTTTTCGTTTTATTATTATATTCATCATTATTAATATTTTCATTTGAATCTGTATTTAAAATATTATTATGATTTTTATAATCATTATTTTCATTTTTTTTATTATTTTGTTCATTTGAACTATAAATATTTAATCTTTTATCAAAAGTATTTTTTATTGTTGCACTTTGTTTATCTTGAGTTGCACCAATTAATTTTTCCTTAATTTTAGTAGGTAAATTTTGACCATTATATCTAGTACCAATATAATTATATGATAAAATGGGTTTAAATGTATAATCAAATATTTTTTGCTGGACTTCATCAAAATATAATTTTGATTTCATTTCATCTGAATGCGCATGCTTTAAATATGAAAAAATATCTATATGAGACATTAAATGTTTTTTAGCTATTATAAATGTTTCATAATTTGGATTTTTTTTTGAAGAAATTTTTGGTAAAATATTAACTAAAAATAATTTATCAAAAAATTTTAAAGTTAATTGCTTTTTAGAACTTATTGAATTGTTTTCATTTATTTTCATTTGTTTTTTTATATCTTGAGTGTTATTTAGGGATTTAAAATTTTTTGAATCTCTTTTTTCTTTCATTGAATCGGAAAATTTTAATGTTTTTATTTTGTTTTTTGAATTTTTTGTTTCATTATTATTAATAATATTGGTATCTTTATAAGAAATATTATTATTCTTTTTATATAATTTTACTTCAAAATATTTATTTATTAAATATTCAAAATAATAATTTTCTTCATATAATTTCATAATAAAAAAACAAATAACCATAATAATATTATAAACTCCACCAACTTGTGCAGCTAAATCTTGTAATTTATAATATTTTCTATGATATTTTTCAATAATATTATTTAATTGTAAAGTTAAAGTAGCAAAATTAGGACTTGTTCTATTATAATTAATATCTTTTGTTATTTCATCTTTTTTAAATCCATTTATTTTTGAACTAGTTGTAAACATTAATCCATTATCTGATTCAACTTGACTATGACGATAATATTGTGTAATACTTACTAAAAAATTAATTGATACTACTGAAAAAATTTCATGAACTCCTCTTTGAAATGGTTCCTTATAATTATTTGTACTTATAAAATTATCAGTAATATAAATAGAAAGTTCAGTAAGTGATAAAGCATTATATAATCTCTCCTCAGTTGCACATTTTTGACTTTCAGTTGAGTTTTTACATTCATAAAATTTAATTTGAATCATTTGAAATCCATTATTACCCCAAAATTCTTTTAAATATATATCATTTAAATTAATTTTAGATTGATTTTTAGAAATACAATAAAAATTTTCTAAGTTATATTTTTTAAAATTATCATAATTAGGTGAATTTCTTAATGCTAAATTACAAGGTTGTAAATCAATTTCATAAACATTATTAAAAACACCTGTTTCATTAACAGTTGTATTAAATATAAAACCTTTTGCATAGAATAATGATTCATCTATTGTAACTGTATAACTTTCATTTTGAACACCTATAATGAATTCAAAGTTATCAAAATAATGTAAAATATCTGGATTGAGATTAGTTTCAGTATTTAAATTTACTGAAGGACTTTTTTTTAAAAAAAGTTCTTGAGAAAAAAAAATTGTTGTTATTACTGCAACTATAATTGCTAATATTGATAAAATTCCTCCAAAAAAAGTTTTATGATGTATACTATTATTTATTATAAAAGTTGGTGAATGTCCAAATAAATCTATAACTGTAATAAATGTTTGAATAGTTTCTATTTTCATTTTTATAAAAAAATTTTAAATTATAATATATGATTAATTTAATAATTATAATAAAAATAAATTTCTTATATTTATTGTATTTTATATTTAAATTATAATTTATAATATTAATAAAAAACAATTTATTTTAAATAATATATATATATATATATTAAAAATTTAACTTTCTGTAGAAAAATTATTTTTATCATCATTAGTTTGAATAATTGAATTTTCATTTTTTTCATTTTTTAATTCTATTGTTTTTTCTTTTAACGAATTATTAATTTTTTTAGTAATTGCTCTAATTTTTTTTTCTCCAAACAACTTTTCTTTTATTTTAGTAGGTAAATTTTGACCGTTATATCTAGTACCAATATAATTATATGATAAAATGGGTTTAAATATATAATCAAATATTTTTTGCTGTTCTTCATTTAATAATAATTTATGCTTTTGATCCTCTGAAAATAAATGTTTTAAATAACCTAAAATATCCATATAATTCATTAAATGTTTTTTAGCTAATAAATAAACTTCTAATGTTCCATTTTTTTTTGCATGAGATTTGTTTTGACAAAATTGAATAAAGAAAAATTTATCTAAAAAACTCAAATTAATTTTCTTTTTTGATTTAATTAAATTATTAATAAAACTTCCATTTTTATTATTTTGATAATTATTTTTTTTAGTTCTATTTAAATTTAATGAATTTTCTTTTAAATTTTTTAATTTATTTTTTTCCTTTTTTTTATTTAGATTTTCATTTACATTATTATTTATTTCATTATTTTCTATTAAACATATATTACTTTTTGTTTTTTGTTTTTTTTCAAATAATTTAATTTCAAAATATTCATTAATTAAAAATTCAAAATATGCATTTTCATCATAAAATTTTAAAATAAAATAACATATTATTAGTAAAGTATTAATTACACCTCCAACTTGAGCAGCATAATCTTGTAATTTATAATATTTTCTTTGATATTTTTCAATAATATTATTTAATTGCAAAGTTAAAGTCAAAAAATTTTCACTTTTTCTTTCATCTGCTTTATTAGTTACCATTTCACTTAATTTAAAAGAATTTATTTTATTGGATGTGGTAAATATTAAACCTGAATCATCGTTAATTTCAATATGATTATAATATTGAGTTAATGTTAATATAAAATTTTTTGAAACATCATAAAAATATTCATGAATTCCTCTTTGAAAAGGTGATTTATAATTATTTGTTGATATAAAAGTATCAATAAAATATAATGATAGATCTGCTAAATTTAAATTTTCTTTTAATATTTCTTCAGAAGCACATGTTATATTATTTTCTATTACATAATCATTGGTATTAACACAATCATAAAATTTTATTTGAAGCATTTGAAAACCATTATTTCCCCAATATTCATTTAAATAAATATTATTGATATTTATTTTAGATTGATTTTTTGAAAAACAATAATAATTATTTAAATTTAAATCTTTAAAAAGTTCATAATTAGTTGAATCTTTTAATGTTTTATCGCATGAATCTAAATCTATTTCTTCTTTAATATTAAAAATTCCTGAACTATTAATTATAGTTTGAAATAAAAATCCTTTTGCATAATAAATTGATTCATTTCTTTGAACTATAAAATTATCATTTTGAATTCCAATAATAAATTCAAAATTATCAAAAAAATTTATTTTTGAAGGATGTAAATTTGCTTCAGTAATTAGATTTACAGATGGAGATTTTTTATTATATAATTCTTCTGAAAAAAATATTAAAGTTATAACTGATATTATTATTACAATTAATGTTAATAAACCTCCTATATGAGTTTGATATTTTAAATTATTCTTTATTATAAAAGAAGGATTATGCCCAAAAAAATCAATGAATCTTAAATATTCTTTAATTTTTTCCATATATTAACAATATATATAAATTTAAAAATTAAAAAATTATATATAAATATATATTAAACATAATTAAAAATTATATATAATAAATTAATATATAATATATTAATCTAGAGATTTTTAATTATTATTGCTAAATAAATATGTTTTAATAAATAAATAAATATATATATATATATATATATATATTATAATTTTAAAAATATTTATAACATAATTATAAATTTTTTATTTATGAATTATTAAATATTAATCAATTAATTTAAAAAAAATGTTTTATTTATTAAAAATATAATTTTAAAATTTAAGCATAAATTAAGTATAATTAAATGATATCAATTTATAAAATTATATAAATTAATTGTTAACAATTATTATTATATTATAAATAAAAAAATTGAAATATTAATTTAAAGATTTATAATTTAATTATATAAGTATTTAAATTAATTAAACAAATTTTATAAAATTTTATAAATTATTAAAATAATAAAATAATTAAATCAAATTATAATTCTATCAAAATATTAAATAATATTTAATATATTTTAAATAATTACTCTTCAATTTTTTCATCATTTTTCCATTTACCTTCACTTTTTTTTCCATTACTATAATAATAAACTCCTCTTCCTTCTTTTTTACCTTTTTTAAATTCTCCATCATATTTATCCCCATTCTTATAATAGTAAATACCTTTTCCATCCATTTCATCATTTTTAAAATCACCTTCATACTTATCTCCAACATTATAATAAAAAATTCCTTTACCATTCATATCATCATTTTTAAACTCACCTTCATATTTATCTCCATTTTTATAATAAAAAGTTCCATTTCCATCTTTTTTTCCTTTTTTCCATTCTCCTTCATATTTATTTCCACTATGATAAAAAAATATTCCATTTCCAGTCATATCATCATTCTCAAAATCTCCTTCATATCTATCATCATTTTTGTAATAAAATATTCCTTTCCCATCTTTTTGATCATTTTTAAAATCACCATCGTATTTATTTCCACTTTGATAAAATAATATTCCTTTTCCAGTCATTAAATCATCCTTAAAATCTCCTTCGTATCTATTTCCATCTTCATAATAATAAATTCCCTTTCCATCCTTTCTTCCTTCTTTCCAATCACCTACATATTTATCTCCACTCTCATAATAATAAGTTCCTTTTCCATGTTTTTTATCATTTTTCCAATCCCCTTCATATTTATTACCATTGGAATAATAATAAATCCCTTTTCCGTTCATATTATCATCTTCAAAATTTCCATCATATTTTTCTCCATCTTTATAATAAAAAATACCTTTTCCATATTTTTTTCCATCTTTAAATTCTCCTACATATTTATTTCCACTATTAAAATAATATTTTGCATTTCCATTCATGTCATCATCTACAAATTCTCCTTCGTATTTTTCACCACTTTTATAATAATAAATTCCTTTTCCATTCTTTTTATCATCTTTCCATTCACCATCATATTTATCTCCATTTTTAAAATAAAAAATTCCTTTTCCTTCTTTTTTATCTTTTTTAAAATCTCCTTCATATTTTTCTTTGTTTTTAAAATAATATGTTCCTTTACCATTCATATAATCATCTTTCCATTCTCCATCATATTTATCACCTTCTTTATAATAATAAACTCCTTTTCCATTCATTAAATCATTTTCCCATTCACCATCATATTTTTCTCCATCATCATAATAATATACTCCTCTTCCCTTTTTTTTATTATCTTTAAATTCACCTTCGTATCTATTATTATTTGGATAATATAATATACCTTTTCCATTTGCCTTACCTTTAATACATTCTCCTTCATATTTACTTCCATTATTATGATAATAAATACCTTTTCCAGTCATTTCATCATTTTTCCAATCTCCATTATATTTACTTCCTGTTTTGAAATAATATATTCCTTTTCCATTCTTTTTTCCATTTTTAAATTCTCCTTCATATTTTTCGCCATAAAGATAATATCTTACATTTGTTCCATCTTCGGCCTTTTTTTGAGCAAGAAATGAATTGTTGTAAAAATCTTTTAAGTTACATCTTTTTTCAGGATCTTCCTCAATTAAATTATTTACTAAATCCATTAGATCCTTATTTTGTTTTAATTCTTCTTCATTAATACTAATTAATTCACCAAGAATAACTCCTATACTGTAAAGGTCTACTTTGATGGTATATTTTTTTTGAGACATTTCAGGAGCTCTATACTCAGGACTATCATTTTTTGATGAAGATAATAATTCTTCTAATTCTTTTCCAAATCCAAAGTTAGATAATTTAAAAATATAATATTTTGTATATTTTTTATTTACTTCATTAACTAAAATATTTTCAGGTTTTATATCTCTGTGAATTACATTATAATCTTCCATTTTTTTTAATATAAGTATGAATTGATTTACAAAATCTTTTAAATCATTAATTGAGAATTTTACTTTTTTATATATTAATTTATCTAAAGAAGTTTCACATAATTCCATTACAATAAAATAATATTTACTATCTCCATCAAAATTTTCAATTACATTAATAGTATTTTCACATTTCATTTCTACTAAATTATCATAAACATTATTAAATGATTGATAAGAAATTATATTTTTTGGAATGCATTTAATTGCAACATATTCATCTTTATCTAATTTTTTTGCCTTATATACTGCTCCATATAAACCTACACCTAATAATTTTATAATTTTATATTTGCTTTCTATTTCTTTTCCTATCATTTCATTATAATCTTCTTCATTTAACATTTTTATTAAAAATAAATTTATTTACAAACTTATTTAATAATATAAAAAATTTTTAAAAATTTTATAATTTTAATAATTTAATAATATTTATAAATGATGTTTAAAAATTAAAAATAAAATAAAATTAATATAATTTTTTAATTATTTTAGTTTTATATTTAAATTAATAAATAAAATATTATATTTTTTTATAAATAAAATTTTAATTTAGTATTTTAAAAAGATTTAATTTTTTAATTATTAATTATAATAACAATCATTATAAAGATATAAAATAATATTAAAATATTTATAAAAATACATTTGTTTTTAATATTATTTATAATAAAAATTATTCAAAAATTAACAAAATAATTTTTTTTGAATACATGTAATTCCTATTCCAAAAGCTTGTATAGGAGTAAAAGGAAATTTATAATCCAAAATATATTCATCTTCAAATTCTTTATCAACACCAAATTGTAAAAAAACTCTATCATTTTTAATATTATCATAGTTTTCATTTGGTAAAATATTTTCATCATTTATATTATCATAAAAATCATATTCATTTAAATCAATTAATTGAAAATTTTTAATACTTGTTTTAATACATCGATTAATATAATTTATTACATAACTTTTGAATCTTTTTGAATAAGTAGGTTTTTTATTATAAAAACAATATTCATGGTCATTAAATAAATTAACAGTTAATTTCATAGGTCCATTTAAACCAAATAAATTAATATTCTATATATAAAAATATTAAATAAAATTCTTACATATTTTATATTACATGTATATTTTTCATTATCATACATAATTATATTAAAATAATTTCCTATTAAATTACTTGTTATTTTTCCTATTTTATGATTAAATTTTTCATTTAAAAATATTTTATATTCTTTATTATTTATTTTATATGCACTCATCATAAATATATTTATGTTATCTGCAAAAAATTTATATATTATTTGTTTATTTGTTTGAAATAATCTTATTCTTCCTCGAAACCAATAATTTTTTTTAATTGGTTCAGATAAAAATAAACTTTTTCCTAATGTATTCATTTTTTTAAATTTTCTAGTTATTTCAACAGGAAAAACATTTCTATATGAATCATTATCTTCATTATTAATACTATTATTATCAGATTGAATATTTGAATTAATTTTATCATCTAAATTATATATATTATTTTCTTTAAAACTATTATTATTTTTTTCATCATCTAATAATTTTAATTTTGTGTTATATAAATTTTTATTATATTCTTTCATTTTAAAATTATCTTCATTACTTATTGAATAAAAAATATTTTTTATTTTTTTATTTGATATAAATTCATTTTCTGGTATATGAACAATATTATTTGATGAATTTGTTTGATCTCTTGAATTTATTGAATTATATATTGTATTAATATTGGTATTATTTGTATTATTATTTATAATAATATTATTTTTATTATATGAAGAAGAAACTAATAATTTTTCAAAAGGAATTTCTTTGTTCATAATTAAATGTGAAAAACTTGATGTATTTGATGATTTAATTAAATTAGAAATATTTGTTGTTGCAGTTTCTTTAATATTTTTATTTTTGCAATTTATTTCTAAAAATATAAATTATTAATTTTATAAATATATTTACTTGAATTAGAATGTTTTATATCATTTTGATTTAATTGCCAATTATGCATTAGTTTATTATTTTTTTAATTATTTATATTTAATAAAATAATATATAAAAAAAATTAAATTATTTTTAATTTTATCACATATAAATATTATTTAATTTTTAAATTAATGAATAATAATACTATTGAAAATATTGAGAAAACAGAAAATTTCACAAAAATTTCAAATGATTTAAATTTAGGTAATAATTTTATTGATTATTTTTTAACTATTGGAATTGAACCCTCAAAATGTTTAAGTAATTTTATATATAAAATTTCAGTAAATTCTTTAAATAAAAAATATAAAAAAAAATTAATTCCTAAAATTTTATCAAAATATCCTCCATTAAAAAAATCTTATATTAATATTGATAATATGATTGTTGATATATGTTTTCCTGATGGAATTGAAATAAAACAAATGAAAATAAATAAAGATTTTGAATTTTGTACTTATTTACTAGATAATTATTATTATTCTTTAGAATTTCCTCATAAATATGTTACTTGTCTTTTATTTTATGAAAATTTAGAAAGGTATTTTAAATTAAAAGAACAATTAGAAAAAACTGAAAAAATAAATCAAAAAAATGATTTTTATGATAAAGTGAAATTAAATTTTGATGAAATAAAACATACTTTAAAAAAACAAAAATCTGAAAAACTTTTTTCTATAGGTCAAAAATATAAATTAAAAAAATTGAAATATCATTATATCCCAAAAATTTTATGTTTAGTTTCAGTATATCCTTTTTTTGAAGAACATAAAAAAATATTATGTTATATTTATAAATATGCAATGAAGAAAAATTTAAAAATTCCAATTGAAAAAATTATAATGAATTTAGTTTGTGAAGTTCCAGTTCCACCAAGAGGTTTATTAAAAATTAATTATCAATTTTTTAATGAAAATATTATATTAAGTCAAAATAAAATAAATACTTTAATTGATATAAATGAAGAAATTAAATTAATATTTCAAACATTCACAGTTGAACAAATATTAGAAATATTTAAATATATTTTATATGAATTAAAAATAATTTTTTTTTCAGAACAAAAAGATATTTTATGTCCTATTATCTATGGTTTTTTAAATTTAATTTACCCATTTTCATATAATTTTCAAGTAATATCTTTTTTACCATCTAATTGTTATATTTTATTAGAATCTATTTCTCCTTTTATATTCGGAATTAATAAAGAATATAAAGGAAATTTTTTTAGAGATCATAATTTAAATAGTAATGAATTACAATTAATTATTGTTGATATTGATCAAAATCATATTTTTAATTTATATAATGATAAATTTCCTGACTTACCTGACTTCCCTTGTAAAAGATTAACAGATTATATTATGATTAATCTTGAAAAACAAATGAAAAATAATTTCTTTTTTAGTTACGATGAAGATAAATATAATATAAGAAATATTTTTTTTGATTTTATGATAAATTGTTTTTATAAATATAGTGATTATTTAAATCAAGATTATTATATTAATCAACAAAAAGTTAATACTAATTTAAAAAATTTATTTAAAATTAATGAATTTGTTAATAGTTTTCCTGCTATTGATAGACCTTTTTTTAAAAAATTCACAGAAACACAAATGTTTTCTGATTTTATTATTAAAAGAATGATTCCTAAAGATGTTCATGATAAATTAGATATTTTATTTTTTGATGAAAATGTTATTTTTAAAAATAAAAAATTAAGTAGAAAGAATAAGGCTAAAATTAATATTAAATTTTTAACTACAAAAGAATATGATTTTAATGAATCTAATTATTATAGAATAACAAAAATTCATGAATTAAAAAAAGAGCAAATTGATTTTTATGAATCAGATACAATAAAATATAATGCAATAAAAAAAGGACAAATTATTTCAAAATTCAAAAATTCTATTTATTTTAATTATATATTATTTCCTTCTTTATTGAATGAAAGTTTTTATCTTTGTATCCCAGAAATTATAAAGCCTCCTAACCTCAATTCAGAAATAGAAAACATTAACATTGATATAGTTTCAAAAAGTCATTTAAATGCAGTTAAAATTAAATTCAATGAAATGGAGAACTATATTTTATTGAATTGGATTCAATTATGGGGTTATACATTTTATTATCAAGACATAGATGAAAAGGAATATCGTTTCATTCAACTTCTTCAAATTCTTGCTCGTGTTACTCATCATGAAATAGAAATATTTAATATGTTATTTGAAAAAATATCAGATAACGAAAATTTAGTAATTCGTCTTTATGAAAAATTTTTGAGCTTTAATTTAAATCCTAGTTCTTATATTTATAATATAATAAGTAAAATAATAAATAAAAAAAATCGAAGAAAATCAAAAACAAATTTATTTAATAAAGAAATAAGTAAAAAATCAAAAGAAGAAGAAGATTTTTTAAATAATTTTAATACAAATATTTTTCGATTTCGAAGTTTTCGTTCAAATTTAGAAAAAAATGTAATAAATTCAAATAAAGTAGATTTTTTTAATAACGTTTTTTGTTCAGATTGTCAAGAAAAAATTGATTTATATAATTATTGTTTAACAACAGAAGAATTAAATAAAGAATATTTATGGGTAAAATGTCCATTTTGTAAACATAATATTTTACCCAAAATTGATGTTAAATTAGGAGATGAAATTAATATGAATTATGATTATTTAGATTCTACAAGTACTTTAGATAGTATTGTTTTATATAGTCCTTATATTTTGAAGTTAAATATTGTTAAAGCAGTGAATAATGAAATGAATAAGCAATTAAATGTTAATGAATTTAGAATAAAATTTACTGCTTTATTTTGGAATTGTGTTTGGTATTTTAATTTAATGAAGTTGGATTATAGTTTTTTTTTACCTTATAGCGATAATATTATTGAAGTTAATAAAAATATTAAAAATAATAATATTATAAATGAAAATAATTTAAGAAATAAAGTTATTTATATGTATTTTATTAATACAGATAAAATTAAAAAAAAAAATAACAATAATATTAATGAAAAAATTAAGAAAAAAAGAAAAAAATTTAAAAATAAAGAATTAAAAATTATTAATGAATATAATATTTTAATACCTTCTATTTATTTAAATTCAAATTTTATGAGAAATAGTATGAATAGTATTAAATATTCAAATAGAAATTCAACAAGTATTAAAAGAGGACATAGTTTTATTAATGTAACTGATTTTAAAGATAATATTATAATTAAAAATGATGAAATATCATCAAATAAAATATCATTATTTAAACCAATTGATATTATGTATGAAAATGATGAAAATGATTTAATAGTAAAAAAAATATTATTTTTTAATAAAAGTAAGAGCTTAAAAAATTTAAAAAATGATAAATATAATCTAAATGAAAATGATAATAATGAATATGAGTTTCATAAAAGATCTTTATCTGAAAATTATAATAATGATTTTTAAATTTATTTTTAATAAAAAATTAATTTTGTAATAATTTTATTCTTATTGTTTATTTAATATAATTATTAAATATTATATTAGATATTATAAATTAAATAATAATAATAATTATTCAAATTTTTTTAAAATATTTAATTTTGCTTTTATTGAACTAATTATTAAATTACATACTTCTTTTCCTAATTCAGGATTATTTTTTATTCCTCCTTTATATTTCAAAATTTTTTCTTTTTGTTTTGCTGATTCATCTATTGAATTTAATTTGCTATTTATAAAACTTAAATTTGTAGAAATTGAAGTATTTTTATCATTTAAAATTTCAAATAAATTGTTAAATTCTCTTTGATTTGAAGAACTTTTATTTAATAAACGTTTTTCATTTAAATAATTGTTTGTTTTGTTATTATAAATTTTATTTTTTATATTATTTTTATTATTTTTTTCTTTATTAATTGAATAATTATGTTTAAAATATTTTTTATTTAAATAATTATCAATAATATTTTTTTTTTCTAAATTTGAAATATTATTTTTATTATTATTTTTATTAATTTTAATATTTTTAATTTTATTAAAAGTTTTATGAATTAAATTTTGACTAGTATTATTAAGACTATTATTTATACTATTATTATTACTAAAATTAATACTTTTACTTTTATAATTATTAATAATAGTATTATTATTAAAATTATTATTAATAATATTATTATTAATATTTCTATCACTAACATTATTATTTTTTTTTGGTTTTGGAACTTTTGTTTTAGAATAATTAATTTGTTTAATTTTTCTATTAATATTGTCTTCATTTTTTTTCTTTTCCATTTCATTTTGATTATTTTCATTTTCTATTAAATTTTTATAAAATGGTGAAACATATTTTGGAATTAATTTGCTTCTTTCATTCCATAATATTTTTAATTTTTTTGTTTTTTCATTTTGTTCATTTTCGAAAATATTTTTTTTTAATAAAAAATCTTTTTGAAAATCAAAATAATTATAATTTGTTTTTTTCATTAATTCTTTTCTATGCAAAATTTCTTTATTATAAATTTCATTTTCTTTTGATAAAAAATTTTTTTCAAATTTATTAATATTATTATTATTATTTAATTTTTTATTTGCATTTAAAAATAATTTTAATTCAGAAATTTTTTGTAAATTTTTTTTATGTCTTTCAGAAATTGATTTTTTTTCAATTTCATGAAAATTTTGATAAAAAATTTTTTTTTCATTAATTTTCATCATTTTATCAAAAAAATTTTGTTTTTCATTAATTAAAGAAATTTTTAATAAATTATTTTTAATTTTTTGTTGTCTTAATAATGATTCTTTTTGAAGTTGTTTTATTTTTAAATTTGAATAATAAATATTTTTTTCAGAAATTGATAAATCAAAAAGATCATTTTTAATTTTTTCTTTTATTATTCCTTCATTTTTACTTTCTTCATAAATAATATTATCAATTTGTGATTGAATTTGTGTAAGTTGTTCAGCAAATTTTTTTTTTGCTTCAATAATTTTTTGACATTTTATTGAAAAGTTTGTTTGATTAATTTTATCATTATTATTATTATTATTTTGAGACAATAAATTTTTGAATAATAATTCATTTTGAGTTAATGTAAAAATTTTTTTCTTTAAATCATTTGAATTTTTAAGTAAATTTTTCAAAAGTTTTAAATTTGAAAAAGTATTTTCTTTGTTTGAATTATTTTTATTATTATTTTGATTATCGAAATTTATTTGTTTAAAATTTTCGTAACTTTTTGAATTTTTTAAAGGTGTTATGTTATTTGATATTAAAATATTTCTCATTGAATGATTTAATTTTTTATTTATTGTTTCAAAAATTTTTTTATTTGGAAGTTTTTCTTTTTCTGATTTAATAAATGATTCTATTTTGTTTTTTTGTTCTTTTGATGTAAATATTTTGTTTTGACCTGTTATATTAAAATCATTTATGTTGTCGTTGTTTGTTATGGAGATTAAATTGCTAATTTTTATGTTATTATTATTATTATTATTATTATTATTATTATTATTATTATTATTATTATTATTATTATTATTATTATTATTATTATTATTATTATTATTATTATTATTATTATTATTATTATTATTAT
>JAEEGK010007543.1_pt1 | contig 25921 bp, 20 predicted proteins | sample 8958771 | NCBI WGS metagenome assembly JAEEGK01 (sample SAMN16246547, study PRJNA631951) | gut metagenome | biome: gut microbiome; feature: rumen; material: SC-attached | host: Bos | place: Iran: Karaj | collected 2018-10
CCTCGTCCAAGATACGGATGTGGTGGTGGGTCTCGTAACGCTCCTTCAAGCCACGGAGGATACTGATGGCCGAAGCCTCGTCAGGTTCGTCGACCATGACCTTTTGGAAACGACGCTCCAGTGCCTTGTCCTTCTCGAAATACTGCTGGTATTCCTTCAAGGTGGTGGCACCGATGGCACGCAATTCGCCACGCGACAGGGCCGGCTTCAGGATGTTGGCCGCGTCCATGGCTCCTTCGCCGCCACCCGCGCCTACCAAGGTGTGGATCTCATCGATGAACAGGATGACCTCGCCATCGCTGTCCACGACCTCCTTGACGACATTCTTCAGACGTTCCTCAAACTCGCCCTTGTATTTGGCGCCGGCCAGCAAAGCACCCATGTCCAAGCTGAACACGGTCTTGCTCTTCAGGTTCTCCGGCACGTCGCGGTTGACGATACGTTGGGCCAAACCCTCCACGATGGCGGTCTTACCCACACCAGGCTCACCTATTAATATAGGGTTGTTCTTGGTGCGTCGGCTCAGGATTTGCAGCACACGACGGATCTCCTCGTCACGGCCAATCACGGGGTCGAGCTTGCCCTGGTGAGCGAGTTCGTTCAGGTTTTTGGCGAAACGGTTCAGGCTGTCGTAGTTCTGCTCAGCATCCTGCGAGTCCACCTTCTTGCCCTTACGGAACTGCATGATGGCTTTCTCGAGTTCGTCCTTGCGGATGCCTTGGTCCTTCATCAGTTGCGAGGTCATGCCGTTACTCTCGAAGACAGCCAACAGCAAGTGCTCAATAGAGACATATTCGTCGCCCATCTTCTTTGCGAGTGCGATGGCGTCGTTGAAGGTCTTGCTGACCTCAGTGGAATAATACAATTCGGAGCCGCTGCTACGCGGTTGTGTGTTGATAACCTGGTCGAGGGCATCATTGAGTCGAGTCAGGTTGACGCCCAACTTCTTCATCAGGTTGGGCACCAAATAGTCGTCGCTCAATATCATCCCCTTCAGCAGGTGGAAGTTCTCCACAGTCTGGCTCTGGTGCGATTGCGCAATCTCCTGAGCTTTCCCGATGGCTTCCTGTGATTTGATGGTGAATTGATTGATGTTCATGTTTTGTTTTCCTTTCTTGTTTTTCGGCGGCGGTATCATCAAATTCTTAGCCAAAGACAATCCTTTGAAAAAACGGCAGATTTTGTGACAAAAAGTCACTAAATCAAGAATTTAGAAGTTTTTTCAAGACAATTTGGCAATTAATTCCTACCTTTGCCCCGTAAAACCCGACTTTTATGGAAAACGAAATACAAACCGAGGCGCAACCTGAAGTCAAAACCACAAAATGCCTCAACTGCGGAACGGAGTTCACAGGGAGATTCTGTCCCGAGTGCGGACAGAACGCAGAGACAGGTCGTTTCACATGGCGTTTCATCATCGACAACCTTCAGTCGGCTATGCTGGGCAAGGACGGCGGCATTTGGTTCACCATCAAGAACTTGTTTACCCGTCCAGGTGCGATGATTGTCGAAATCCTCAACGGCAAACGCAAAAGCTACTTCTCTCCTTTTCCAATGCTGTTTTTTGCCTTAACAGTTTACATCCTATTGTTCTCCTTCACAGGCAGCCGCGGCGATATTCAACAGATGGAAAAAGAATATTATGAAATGGCAAAAGAAGACGAAACTGAACCAACAGCGGATACCACAATATTGGATATACGAGCGAACGAAAAAACAATAAGTGTAAACAAAAACAAGATATATAAGATTGCCAGCATGGGATTCAAGTTTTACAACAATCATTACACCGCCATTTTCATGCTGACGCTTCCTTTTTTCCTCTTTGCCACACGGGTGTGGTATGGCAAAAACAACAGGAAGCGATATTTCCGAGCAGAATATATCGTCGCCATTACTTATTCGATGGTCATGGTCGTCCTTTACCGGTGTTTGGTCAGCCTAGCGTATCTCTTTTCGTCAAACGTTTCAGATTCCATGAGCGGCTGGATTCCCATTGTCATTACTGTAGCTTTTACTGCCTGCTTCCGAAAGATGTTAGGGTTCAGCATCGCCAAAACTGCTTGGCGCAGCCTGTTAGCTGTAGTGTTGTATTACATGATTATGGGCTTTGTGCTCATATCCGGCTGCATAGTCGTCTTTTTATTATTTGTAGAACGCTCGTGGTAGAAAGTTGAATACACTCATTTCGCCCGCCAGAAACTGCGCGTGAAGAGCAGCAGGATGGTGAAGATTTCCAGACGGCCTACAAGCATGTCGAAGGAAAGAATCCATTTGGCGGCGTTAGGAATGGCATCGAAAGTGCCGCTCGGTCCTGTGATACCTGTGCCTGGACCGTAGTTACTAATACAAGTCAAGAAGGAGATGGCACCTTCCTCAAGACTCATGCCCGCAGCCGAAAGTCCTACCACATTGAGCATGAAGACGATGAGGAACAGTGAGAAAAATGACATCACACGCTTCAAGCTGAGGTCTTCCACAATCTGCCCCGAGATCTTGACGGTATACATGCTCGACGAGTGAATCAACTCGTTCACGGTCTTTCGGATGTACTTGAACAACACGATTACACGTACCATCTTAATACCACCACTGGTGGAACCTGCGCAGCCGCCCACCACCATCAACAATACCGTCGGGATGAGGAAAACTCGACCCCAAGTGTCGTAGTCGCAGTTGCTGCTCTGGAAACCCGTATTCGACAGCAAGGCCACCACATGAAACAGCGAGATGCGGATGCGATCCCCCCAGGTCTGAGGATGCGAGGCCAGCTGCTCTTCGGTAATGGTTTTGAAATTCGGAGCGAAGTAAAAACGCGCCACAAACAGCAAGGTGAAAACAAGAACGGCTACCAAATACCAACGCAATTCCTCGTTACGTCTTATGACATCAAATCGGCGGTTGAACAGGAAATGGTACATCGCGAAGTTGATGCCCGAGAGCAGCATAAACAAGACACAGACCCACTCGATATAGTTCGACTGGAAATACCCGATACTGGCTTGATGGGTGCTGAAACCGCCCGTAGCAATGGTCGTAAGGGCATGGCACACAGCGTCAAACCTATTCATTGGGCCAAGATAATATGCCAAAGCGCACATTAAGGTCAAGGCGATGTAGATAATCCACAATAAGCGCGAGGTGGCGCCCATAGTAGGAGCTAATTTCTCCACACTCAATCCAGGAGCCTCGGCGGCAAATAGAGAGGCTTTCTTCGAGCCTTTAGCCACTGAGGGAAGGAAAGCCAAAGTGAACACCACGACTCCCAAGCCACCCATCCACTGCATGATGCTTCTCCAGAACAGAATGCCGTGAGGCTGCTGGTCAATGTTTTCAAGGATGGTTGCACCAGTTGTCGAGAAGCCCGACATGGTCTCAAAAAAGGCATCCGTGACATTGTCGACCGTGCCATGCATCAGAAAAGGCAACATCCCGAAAAGGGAGAACAAGACCCACGACAAGGCCACAACCAAGAAGGTATCACGGATTTGCAGGGTACCGCGTTTGTTCATGTTGCCTATGTTGTAAAGCAACAATCCAACTGCACCCGTCAAACCCGCCGTCAGGAGAAAGCATCGAGCATCGGTCTCCCCCGCCACATGCTGATAGTGCAATGCCACTGCGGCCGTCAGCAAAAGTGCCGCCGCCTCAATCAGTAACAATACACCAAACAGCTTGCTTTTCATTTGTTATTCGTTTTTTGAAACGGGGCCTTCGACAGGCTCAGGCACCCTTAACCGTCAAAAAGTGAAGGTCCCTGAGCTTGTCGAAGGGCAGTATGCTTATTGCCATGGTTGCGCCCAGCCTTCACCGTAGTCGAAGTCGTCCTCATCCTCGTCGTCCTTTTCCTTGTAGGAATGGTCGTCGTAGGGTTTCAACCAATTTCTGAACTTATAGGAAGGTATCGCCGTAATCTCACCATCTTTTTCAGGCGACACCGCGATGTCAATCTCGTCATCAGCCAGTTCTTTCAGCCAATGCTGTAGCTCCGAGAAGCCCATGTTGGTCGTAGTGTAGCCAGCCCAATCCCCTTGCGCAGCCTTGGCCGCCAGTTCTTCCGATTCCCAGAGTGGCACATAAGAGGCTCCATTGTTATCCTCCAGCATGGCAAAGAAGCCTTCCTTGGCCTCAAGCAACCACACCTTGCGCGTCTCAAGGATGGCTTTCAGAAATAATTCAAGCTTGTTTTCCATAATCAACGCTTTTTCTGTTGTTGCTGCAACTTGGCCTGCTGCTTCTGCGCCTCTTCGAGTCGTTTCATGAAGTTGGATTTCTTCTGAGGCTTTTTCTTGTTCTCCTCGATGGTGGCGCGCACCTTGTTCTCATCAATCATCTTACGGAAGATGAACATCTGGATGAAGGTGATGATATTGACCAGCATGTAGTAGTAGCTCAAACCCGAAGAGTAGTTGTTGAAGATACCAAAGAACATGATGGGCATGAGGTACATCATCCACTTCATAGGTTTCATCTGCGGGTTGCTTGAGTAGTCCATCTGCTTGTTGTTCACGTAAGTATAGATGAAAGTCGTGATGGTCATCAGCAGGGTGAACAGGCTGAGGTGGTCCATGCCGAGGAACTTCGGAAACTCGATGATGCTGTCGTAGGTCGAGAGGTCGTCTGCCCAAAGGAAAGGCTGCTGACGCAACTCAATACTGGCCGGGAAGAAACGGAAGATGGCGATAAGGATGGGGAACTGCAGCAAGGCGGGCAAGCATCCCGAAGCAGGACTCACACCAGCTTGCTTTTGAAGGTTCAATACAGCCTGTTGTTTCTTCATAGCGTCTTCTTCCTTGGGGTACTTCGCGTTGATGGCTTCCATCTCAGGCTTCAAGACGCGGGTGATAGCGGAAGACTTGTAGGACTTGAATGCCAAGGGGAACAACAAGGTCTTGATGAGGATGGTCAGTATCAAGATCACGATACCGTAGTTCCAACCATAGCTGCTCAGCCAGTTGAACACCGCGATGACACCGTAGTTAATCCATTTGATCAAAAAGAAGTTACCCAAGTTGATTTGGTCCTGCAAGCCGATGCCGTAGCTGCGCAAGGTCTTGAAGTGGTTGGGGCCAAAATAGAGCTGCATCGGAATAACGTTTGTCTCGACCTTTACATCGTAAGGCACCTCGATATTGGCCGACATCGACTTGAAATAGCGCGGGTTGCTCGACTTGCGGGTCAGCGTGGCCATGCGGGCATTCTCAAACTCGTTCTTGGCCACAATCACATTGCAGAAGAAACGCTGCTTGAACGACACCCATTTCAATTTGCTGTTCACCGTCTGTTCCGTATCCTTCTGCTCATTGAGGTGGTCGACGTCTTTGTCGGTCAGCGAGCGGTAATACACCGATTCGCCGGCAAAACGGTCGGTGCTCTTCTCTTGCTTCATCAAGTCGACTTCCCAATCGATGGTCATATAGTCGGCGTTGGTGGCAATCACATCCTTCAGCCCGACGGTGCGGACGTCGAAGTCCATCATGTAATTGTCGTAGCGAACCGTGTAGACGTATTCGAGGTATTGGTTTGCATTCTCGGTGGGCAGACGCAAAGCGAACACGATGCTGTCATTCTCCCCTACCGTCATGTCGCCGCCAGTGTAAGGCTGGCCGTTCATGTAGGGTTGGAAATAGAACTGCGAGGTGTTGACGATGCGGTTCTGCGCGAAGAACGAGAGGTCAAATTTCACCGTCTCGGGATCAAAGGAAATCAGCGGCAGCGAATCGTAGGTCTTGTAGTCTTTCAGTTCCACTTGTTTCAGGAAACCGCCTTTGTTGGTGAATGTCAGCCTTTGAAGTTTGTTCTCGATGGTCCAAGTCTGTTCATCACCTTCGGAAGCGGCGGCGAAGACACCGTATTTGTCGCGAAGGGTGTTCTGCAACAATTGGGCTTTGCTGAGGGAATCCATGTCCGCCAACTGGGCCGAATCGGCCTGCATAGCCGCCATTTGTACGGCCTGCTGTTCCGCCTGACGGAGTGAATCCAAGGCCATCTGTTCCAATCGCGCTTGACGGATGGAGTCTTGAATACGCTGTTGTTCAGCCAGTTGCTCCTTCGATGGGCTCATAAAATACATCCAGCCGAAGAGGATGGCCGTAATAAGGACAAAACCAATTAAAGTGTTTTTATTGTTCATTATGTTTTAGTTTGCAAATAAGGCGGCAAAAATACGAAAAAAAGTGTCCCGAAGGACACTTTTTCGTTTAACACTTCGTCTTTTTCAGTGAAAGTACAGCATCAATAATATCTGTAGCTCTTCACCTGGCCGATGTGGCGGGCGAGGCGGACCACCTGGTTGCTGTAGCCGAACTCGTTGTCGTACCACAGATACAAGATGACAGTCTTGCCGTCTTCGCTGACCTTGGTGGCCGGTGCGTCGAAGATGCAGGCGCAGCTGTCGCCGATGCCGTCGCTCGACACGAACTCCGTGTTGCTGCTGAAGCGAATCTGCTCGATGAGGTTGCCTTCCAAGCAAGCCTTACGGAAGGCTTCATTGACTTCTTCAACAGTGGTTTCGCGCTCAAGGTCGAGAGCAAGAACAGCTAAGGAGACATCAGGCGTAGGCACACGCACGGCGTTGCTCGTCAGTTTGCCCTTCAGTTCGGGGATGGCCTTGGCAGCAGCCTTGCCAGCACCCGTCTCGGTAATCACCATGTTCAACGGGGCCGAACGACCACGACGCTCTTTCTTGTGGTAGTTGTCCAGCAGGTTCTGGTCGTTGGTGTAGCTGTGGATGGTCTCGATGTGACCCTTCACGATGCCGAAGTTCTTCAGCATGACTTCAAGGCCAGGCACGATGGCGTTGGTGGTGCAAGAAGCAGCCGAGAAGATGGTCTCATTGTCAAGGTCGAGCGTGTCTTGATTGACACCGTACACCACATTCGGGATGTCGCCCTTACCAGGAGCGGTGAGCAGCACCTTAGCCACACCCTTGGCTTGGAGGTGACGCGACAAGGACTCTCTGTCACGGAAAGCACCCGTGTTGTCAATGAGCAAGGCATCGTTGATGCCATATTGCGTGTAGTCGAGGTCCTCGGGGTTCTTGCTTTCGAGGAAGAGGATCTTCTGGCCGTTGACCATCATGGCGTTTTCACCTTCAACGGGCGTGCAAACACCATGGAAGTAACGGTGTACCGAATCGGTGCGGAACAGGTTGATACGCTTCAGAATGTCCTCAGGTGAATTCTTGCGGGTAACAATAGCGCGGACGCGGAGCGCATCGCCACGGCCAGCCATCTCGGTCATCTCACGGCAAAGGATACGGCCGATACGACCAAAACCGTAAAGGATGACGTCTTGCACCTTGTTGCTGCGCGGGTTGGCGTCAATGATGTAGCTAAGCTTTTCGCGCACAAAAGCGGTCACATTGTTATTGTACTTTTCTTTCTCATCCGTCCACTCGGAGTTGAGGCGACCGAGGTCGATACGGGCGGGAGCGAGATTCTCGGCAAGGAGGGCCTTGGCGATGAGCAAGGAATCCTGCACACGAACCGGCTTGTTCAACACTGTGGATGCGCGCAAGTGCTTGTTCAGGATCTTTCCCGAGCCGCGGTTGACCAGCAGCGAACGCAACATAATGAGTTCCACTGACTTGTCGTACCATAATCTACCAACGATGTTGATCAATTCGTTGGCGGCTTTTTCATTTTCATTCCATGCCTTTAAAGAGGTTTCGAAATTGTCATTCATACTTGTAATTTTTATTCTACATAAGGTTTAAGTTGATTCAGATTTTTGGCAAAGTTAGTGATTATTTTACTCCTACCAAGCAATTCCTTGTTTTTTTTTGTATATTTGCACAAAAATTTGGCGATATGGATAAAAGCGATTGTCTCTACACCTCCTATCTGAGCATTTTGAAAGAAGAACTCGTGCCTGCCATGGGCTGCACCGAACCGATTTGTTTGGCCTATGCCGCCGCTAAAGCGCATGAAATCTTAGGTGAAATGCCCAAACGCGTGGAAATCAAGGCCAGCGGCAACATCATCAAGAACGTGAAAAGCGTCATCGTGCCCAACACCAAGGGCATGAAAGGCCTAAAAGCTTCGGTCGCAGCTGGCATCGTTGCCGGTAACCCCAAGAAAGCCTTGGAGGTCATCGCTGAGGTGACGCCGGAGCAGAAAAAGGAAATCGCCGCCTTCTTGGATAACACGCTGATGACCATTGTCCCGTTGAACGTCATCGCCCAATTGGATGTGACCGTCACCTTATATACAGAGGAGCACTCCGCCAGCGTGCGCATTGCGGGCTTCCATACCAACATCGTGAAGATGGAGAAGGACGACAAGGTGCTGTTCGACTCGGGTTATGCCGATACGGGAGCCACCAAACTCACCGATCGCAGCTGCCTCAGCATGAAGGGCATCTATGATTTCGCCAACACCGTTGACATTGAAGACCTCAAGCCTATCATCCAACCGCAAATCGAATGTAATAAAGCCATCTCTCAAGAAGGTCTTAAGAACAATTGGGGTGCCAACATCGGCAGCACCATCATGAGCTTCGGCACCGATGTGAGAATCAAAGCCAGAGCCTGGGCGGCAGCGGGTTCCGATGCCCGCATGAGTGGCTGCGAGATGCCCGTCATCATCAACTCAGGCAGCGGCAACCAAGGCATGACGGTCAGCCTGCCCATCCTCGCCTACGCCGAGGAATATCATATTGACAATGACCGCGTCTATCGTGCCGTGGCTCTCTCCAACCTTGTTGCCATCCACCAAAAGACCGGTATCGGCAGATTGTCAGCCTATTGCGGTGCGGTCAGTGCGGGTTGTGCCTCGGGCTGTGGCATCGCCTACCTCATGGGTGAGCCGCTCTGCATCATCGAGCACACCTTGGAGAACGCCTTGGGCATCGCGGCAGGTATCGTCTGCGACGGCGCCAAGCCTTCCTGCGCAGGCAAGATTGCCCTATCCGTGGAGGCAGGCATCCTTGGCTACGAGATGAGCAAACAAGACGACAACCTCCTCGGCGGCGACGGCATCATCGGCCACGACGTGGAAGAGACCATCGACCACATTGGACGTCTGGGCCGCAACGGCATGAAAGAGACCGATGTGGAGATTTTGAAAATCATGGTGGAATAAAACATTGTCATCGTCTGCGTCCCGCAGACGAAACATTCCATCTGCGAAGACGCAGATGTTGACAATGTTATACTGTTTATTTTACTATCAGTTCCTTTAACTTATCGGCAAAGCACCTGATATCCTCCTCCGTGGTATCAAACGCGCACATCCATCGGACGACATCGGCATCCTCGTCCCAGTCGTAGAAGAAATAATGGTTCTGCAACTCCTTCCAAACCTTTTTAGGCAGCTGTGCAAACACACCATTGGCCTGCACAGGATAGACAACCTTTACGCCTGGAATGTCCTTCACGGCCTGGTAGAGCAACTGTGCCATTTTGTTACTATGTGTGGCATTGTGCCGCCATAGGTCATTCTCGAAATAGGCATCAAACTGCGCCGCGATGAAGCGCATCTTGGAGCAGAGCTGCATGGCCTGCATACGACGGTATTTGAAGTCAGGGCAGATGTCTGGGTACAACAGCACTACCGCCTCCCCCATCATCAGCCCATTCTTGGTACCGCCAAAGGAGACAGCATCCACCCCCAGATCGGTGGTCATCTCTTTAAAGGTACAACCTAAAGCCACAGCAGCGTTGCCCAGACGGGCACCGTCAATATGGACATACATATTGTATTCCCTTGCCAGACCCACGATGGCCTTGATTTCATCCAAGGTGTACAAAGTGCCCAACTCGGTAGGTTGCGTGATAGAAATCAACTTGGGTTGAGAGTGGTGCTCGAAACCGAAGCCATGCAAGCGTGTCTTGATTAAAGTAGGAGTCAGTTTGCCATCAGGTGTGTCCACCGTTAGCAGGCGGCAGCCCACGATACGTTGCGGTGCACCACATTCATCCACGTTGATGTGAGCCGACTCAGCGCAAACCACGGCTTCGTGCGACTTCACAATAGCATCGATGCACAGGGTGTTGCAGCCCGTGCCATTGAAGGCGAAAAAAACACGCGTCTGTTCGCCAAACTGTTCACGGAACTTGGCTTCCGTGGCAGCACAGTATTCATCATCGCCATAGGCCAAGGCGTGTTCCTTATTAACGCGGGCAATGGCCTCCATCACCTCGGGACAGATGCCCGAATGATTATCACTTCCAAATCCTCGTTTCATAAGCATTTACATCTTTAAACCGGCCCTTCGACAGGCTCAGGGACCTGCAAAAGCCAAGGTCGTTGAGCTTGTCGAAACGCCGACAACATTATACCATTTTCTTTGCTTCTTCCAAAATCATGTTGGCAAAGCGTTCGGCCTCGGCCTCGGTCTTGCCTTCGCTATAGATGCGGATGATCGGCTCGGTGTTCGACTTGCGCAGATGCACCCAGCCTTCCTCGAAGTCAATCTTCACGCCGTCAATGGTAGTCACCTTCTCATTCTTGAACTTCTCAGCGAACTTGGCCAAGATGCCGTCCACGTCCGTGGATGGTGTGAGTTGGATCTTGTTCTTCGACATCACATACAGCGGGTAGGTCTGCTTCAGCTCAGAGCACTTCACTTTCTTCTCGGCCAACTGGGTTAAGAACAAAGCCGTTCCAACGAGAGCATCGCGGCCATAGTGCAATTCGGGATAGATGACACCACCGTTGCCTTCGCCACCGATGACGGCTCCCACCTCCTTCATCTTCTCCACCACGTTGACCTCACCCACAGCAGCGGCAAAATACTGCTGGCCATGCTTTTGCGTCACGTCACGCAAAGCTCTAGTTGAAGATAGGTTGCTCACCGTCGGACCAGGGGTATGTTTCAGGATGAAGTCGGCCACCGAGACCAAAGTGTATTCCTCACCAAACAACTCACCGTCTTCCTTGACAAAGACCAAACGGTCCACATCGGGGTCGACGACCACGCCAAAGTCGCAGCCCTGCTCCTTGACGTAGCGGCAGATGTCGGTGAGGTTCTGTGCCAGGGGCTCGGGTGTGTGGGCGAACTTACCTGTAGGCTCACAATTGAGTTCGAGCACCTCCTTCACGCCAAGAGCACGCAACATCTTGGGAATGGCAATGCCACCCGTCGAGTTGACCGCGTCCACGGCCACCTTGAAGTTGGCCTTTTCAATCACCTCCTTGTTGACCAAGGGCAGCTGGCAAACCATATCAACGTGCTTGTCCATCCAGCCGTCAATTTGTTGATAGCTACCGATTTCTTCAATCGGAACGAAGTCGAAGTCGTCTTTGGCGGCCACATCAAGCAGCCATGCGCCTTCGGCAGCTGAGATGAATTCGCCCTTCTCATTCAAAAGTTTCAGGGCATTCCACTGAGCAGGGTTGTGGCTGGCCGTGAGGATGATACCCGCGTCGGCCTTCAGTCCCGTGACAGCGATTTCAGTGGTCGGTGTAGTGCTCAAGCCGATGTCCAAAACATCGACACCCATGGCCTGCAAAGTGCCGCAAACCACCTGGTTCACAAGGGATCCCGAGAGGCGTGCATCGCGTCCCACCACGATTTTGGGTCGTTTGATGCCTCTGTGTTGTACAAATTTGACGAATGCCGCAGTGAATTTCACCATATCAATCGGCGTCAGGTTATCGCCCGGCTGGCCACCTATGGTGCCGCGAATGCCAGAAATGGATTTGATTAGTGTCATGTCAATTAAGTGTTATGAGTTAATAATTCATGTTTTACATTTTTCATTCTCCGTAGATCAGGCCCGTTTGTTTGCCCCAATTAATTCAAGCCCGTGTATCAGCCAGCTCAATCATTCATTATCTTTGTATCTTAAAATCCAGCACAACGGGATAATGGTCAGAGGACTTACGTCTTATTCGATTGAATTTCAACGGTTTGATTTGACCATTACCCCAGATGTAATCAATCCGCATCAAGGGCAACTCACCAGCGTAGGTGGGCTTGATACCTCGCCCCACCTTCGTGAAACTATCCACAAAACCTGCCTTCTGCATCTGCCTGTAGGTGAACGACATAGGAGTATCGTTGAAATCGCCGCACATAATAATCGGCCCATGGAACATAGGCATGGATTCCAAAATCTCGTCGATTTCATCGCTACGCCGTTCGAAGGCGTATTTCAGCTTCCTTGCGACCGTCATCCCAATGGTATCCAATTGGTCACGATGTTCTGTCGAGTTCGTCAAAACCCTAATTTCATCGTTCGTAAGCTGGAAAGAGAGCAAGTGCATGTTGGCCACGTAAAATCTCCCCTTTTCGCCAGCATCCACCGAGACCATCACGCCCGAGGTGACTTCTTTCCCCATTCCAATGTCATCTGAAACTTTTGTCAGCGGATATTTCGAAAAGATGACATTACCTCCATAGTTGCGTTTCGTATTGTAATAAACATATTGGAAGCCAGTACTTTCCGCAAAATCTTCAATACATTTTGTACGTTTTGTCTTTGGCTTAAAAGCATCAAACTCCTGGCAACAAAGAATATCCGGATTTTGCTCCCTAACCATATTAATCACCTTATAGGCAAAATCCTCTTTGCTTATTTCATCATCCAAATGATTAAACATGTGCACATTATAACTCATCACGCGGATAAAATCACTTTCTTCCTTCGGTTTGCCAAAGGAATACGATTTCCGAACGCCTGGAACGGCCACGATCAAAGCCAACACCGCAATCCATACCATGCGCGACCAAAGCAACAGCAACGCACCGAAAACCAATACGTTGAAAAGGAAAATCTCCCAAAACGCCAAACCGAAAAACGAAGTCCAGATGAATTGCTTAGGGTTAAGATAGGGATTAATCACACTTAAAACCATGGCTATCAATCCGATAACTGCAAAAAGCGTCAGGATGGAAACCATTACTTTACCCAAAAAACCTCTTTCTCGTGCCATCTCATTTGCTGTTTTTGAACAAAAACTCTTTTTCCTCGTCGGTCAGGCTGGCATAGCCGTTCTTGGAAATCTTGTCCAGGAGAGCATCCACATCGCGCTCTTTTTCAGCCCGTTGACGGTTGTATTCTCCATCGTCGCGCGGCACTTCATCCTTGACTTCTTCATAGCGGGTGTATTTCATTCCCTTTTTGCCCATTTTTTCCTTCATATTCCAAAACCATCCCTTCCATCTCTTCAAATCAAAGCTCGGCCCGCTCAAGCCATGCTTCTTCCAATACAAAATCAGAATCAAACCAAAGAGCATACCGCCGAGGTGGGCAAAATGCGCCACATTGCCACCATCGAAGAAACCGAGCAGCAGTTCCAAGACCGCATAACCAACCACGAACCACTTGGCCTTAATAGGTAACAAGAAATACAAATAAATCCGCGAATCAGGGAACGTCATGCCGAAAGCCAGCAGTAGGCCGTAGATGGCTCCTGACGCACCCACGGTGGTCAACATGTTGAGGTAGCTGCTCATCGGGATGATTTGGCCGCCCGTGTTCACATTGGCATAATCAGCCAATGTGGTAGCATATTGAATGTATTGCACCAACTCCTGGCACAAGCCCGCCCCGATGCCACACACCATATAAAACAGCAGGAAACGCTGCGATCCCCAAAGGTTTTCGAGCGTGTTGCCGAACATCCACAAGGCGAACATGTTGAAAAACAGATGGCTGAAGTTGCCATGCATGAACATATAGGTAACGAACTGATAGACATGGAAATCCGAGGCCTTGAAGAAATGTAGGCCAAGGATGTTGGTCAGATCGATGTTGAAACGCTGCAAGGTGATGTCGGCCAAAAACATCAAAACATTAATAATCAATAAGTTCTTGACCACAGTGGGCAGCACTCTGAATCCTGTTGGGCTATATTGTTCATTCATTTTTCAAAAAACTCCTCTACATTTAATAAAACATAAATTTTCTTCCCATTGGGCGCGACCTCCGCCACATTACACGCAAACAACTGATCCACAAGATTCTGCATCTCCGCTTCAGTGAGTCGGGTCTGCGCCTTGATGGACAGTTGTGCGGCCAAGGTCTTAGCCAAATTCAACTTCCTATCCAACTGCAAATCGGTGCGGTTTATTTTGTAGTTATCCAAAATCTTTTCCAAAAGCTGTACTGCATCGCATCCCGTTGCATCGGCAGGCGTGCCGTTAATCATAAAGGTTGTCGGATTGGCCTGTTCCATGACAAATCCAAGGTTTTCCAGCTCCGGGAGCAATTCCTTCAGCAACGAGGCGTCGTTCATATTGAGCGACAATGCCTGAGGAAACAGCTCCTGTTGTGAAATGCCGTTGTGGTTCTCCAACTGCTTTAGGAACTTCTCAAACAACACCCGTATATGGGCCAAGTGCTGGTCAATCAGCAAGATGCCCGACTTCACCGTGGTAACGATATAGGACTGATTTACTTGCAGATACTGGCTGTTGGTCGGTGTTTCCTCCATTTCGGTCTCTGCACCTTTATTAATATCCGTCCGTTCGCCGTACAACTGCCGCCAATCGCCAGAAGGTCTGTCGCGATGTTGCGGAAACTCGTTCCATTTTGGCTTAAATTCCTGATTTGAAGGCGTTTGCCTGAACGGATTGTAATTAGCATCAATGGGCACATCAGGCATCACCAAAGGCCGCGAAGCCTTGGCCACCTCTCCGAAGTCAATATTCAAGTTCGGTGTTTCGGTGAAATCAATAGTTGGCGAAAGGTTATGCTGTCCGATAGCCTTCCGCACGGCAGCATGAAGGATTGCGTACACTAACTTGACATCCAAGAAGTTGACTTCTGTTTTGGTTGGATGGATGTTGATGTCGATGTCCGCTGGATCGACCTCAATATTAATGAAATAACCAGGAAAACTGTCCTTAGGAATCATCTCCATGAAGGCATTCTCAATGGCGTGATGAAGATAGGCGTGTTTGATAAAACGCTTGTTCACAAAGAAATACTGCTCGCCACGCGTCTTTCGGGCGTGTTCCGCCTTGACGATGTAGCCGTGGATGCGCACCTTCTCCGAGTCTTGGTTAACGGGCAGCAGTTTCGACTCGTAGCTGTTTCCGAACAGGCCCATGATGCGCTGTTTGAGGTTGCCCGAATAAAGATGGTAAAGTTCCTTTCCGTCGGCTGTCAACGTAAAGCTGATTTCAGGGTTCATCAGCGTGACGCGGGTGAACTCCTCCACAATATGACGCATCTCGGCCTGCGGTGACTTGAGGAAGTTGCGCCGCGCAGGGACGTTGAAATACAAGTTCTTGACGCTGAAAGTCGTGCCCGCCGACATGGGAATCAGGCTTTGCTCCTTGACCACCGAGCCTTCGTTGACGATTTTGGTGCCTACCTCGTCTTCCTTGCGGCGTGTCTTCAGTTCCACCTGTGCGATAGCCGCAATACTGGCCAAAGCCTCACCGCGAAAACCCATCGTTCGGATGGCGAACAAATCCTCGGCACGGCTGATTTTCGAGGTAGCGTGACGTTCGAAGCAAAGGCGTGCGTCGGTCTCCGACATGCCACAACCATTGTCAACGACCATGATGAGCGATTTGCCGGCATCCTTTACCACCAAGTCGATTTGGGTAGCACCGGCATCCAAAGCGTTCTCCATCAGCTCTTTAACGGCTGAGGCAGGACGTTGTATCACCTCCCCTGCCGCAATCTGATTGGCAACGCTGTCGGGCAGCAACTTAATCACATCCAACATAACTATTTTCCCATCAAGCCGCTAACGATGTTGGTCATCAGCGGAGTGCAGAAAATGAAGTAAAATATGACAACGACGAACACCCCAAGCGCAATTCGGCGGATGGTCTTGGCGCGACGTTCCTCAGCACTTTCTTCTACCTCCTTGACGCTCCATCTGCGGCGCATCTCGGCGCGAAACTGCTCCTCATGGCTCAGCTTGGCATCATAGCCCAACTCGGCTTTTTTCTGTTCCCAGGCCTCTTTTTCGGGGTCGTAATAGCGAGGTATGTAGTTGAATTTCTTCGGGTTGTGTTTATAAAAGAATGCCATGACTTTATAATTTTTGTTGTAAAAATAACAAGTTGAACCGAACTGGCTATCTAAAAGGAGTCGTAGTCGTCTTCCTCAGAAGTAATCAATTCGTCCGCGTCTTCGCCATACAACTCGCAGCCGAGCGTGGTGGACTTGCTTTGCCATATGGCTTCAAGATGATCGGCCATTTTTCCCAGTTCCTCGGATTCCTTTTCGGTGACGGACTGGTCACGAAAAGCGTTCTCAAGGTCGGAACGAAAGCCTAAAATGCTGAAACCCAACATCTGCAAGTCATCACAATTGTCCGTCTCCATGATTTGGCCTTCAATGTTGAGTTCATCTTTTTCCAAGCCCAAATACACCTTAGAATGTCCATTCCCACAAGCACAAAACACTGATAACAAAGTGGTTACAAATAAATACAATACCATCTTCTTCATATCAAATAGCTTTAGTTTGAGGCCTCAAAAATAGGTAAAAAAATGGAATGTCACGCACTCTTGATTAATTAAGGTGTCGTTGAGCACAGACAAAATGAAGCACAACAAACTATTTGACAATTGATTATCAAGTTATAAACAATTATTGTTGATTTCTTTTACCCAAAAAACGAAAAATCTTATCCGAAACCAGGGGCCCGATATGTTGGAAAACTCTATATTTGCAACGGTTTTGAAAACAGAGTACGCAATATACTAACACAAAGAAATTCAATTAAATCAACTCAATTATTAACATTAAATTATCATCTATGAAAAAATTACTTACTTTTTTCGTGGCAATGATTGCCTCCATCACGATGATGGCGCAGGTGACTTCGTCAAGCATCAGCGGTAAGATCACCGACAAAGCCAAAGGTGCTCTTGCTGGTGCCACCGTTGTCGCAACCCACATTCCTTCAGGCGCTCAGTATTATTCTGTAGCCGATGCGAATGGCAACTACCGTTTACTCAACATCCGTCCTGGCGGTCCTTACAAGATTGAGTACCGCATGGTTGGTTTCCAGACCACCATTCAAGAAGGCATCACCACCACTTTGGGTGAGACCAAGATCCTGAATGTCCGCCTGAACGAAGAAGCTATCGGCTTGGGTGAAGTCGTCGTCGCAGCCGAAGCCATCAGCAACGGCATGGACAGCGACCGCGCTGGTGCCACCACTTCGGTGAGTAGCGAGCAAATCACCACCCTGCCCACCATCACGCGCAGCCTCAATGACGTACTGGCTCTGACGCCTCAGGCTGCCACTACTTCCAACGGTCTGGCCATTGGCGGCGGTAACTACCGTTCGTCGTATGTTACCGTTGACGGTGCCGCGTTCAACAACGCCTTCGGTATCGGCGGCAACTTGCCTGCTGGCGGTAGCCCCATCTCGTTGGACGCCATCGAAGCCATGACCATCAACATCACTCCTTTCGACGTGCGTCACAGCGGCTTCACTGGTGGTGCCATCAATGCCATCACCAAGAGCGGTACCAACAACTGGCACGTCAGCGTGTATGACTACTTCACCAACGACGGTCTCATGGGCACCAAGTACGGCAAGAAAGACGAACTCGGCAACTATCCTAATCATCTGAAGCTCAACAAATCCTTGGACAACACCGTTGGCGTCAGCGTCGGCGGCCCCATCGTGAAGGACAAACTGTTCTTCTTCTTGAACTTCGAATATCAGAGCGACATCGACCCTGGCCAAAGCAATTTTGCCCGCGAGAGCGAGGATGATCCGTATGGCAGCGGTACGCAATACAACCGTCCTACCGTCGAAAAGATGGAAGAAATCAGCAATTATCTACAAACCACTTACGGCTATAACCCTGGTCGTTACCAGAACTACAGTGCCAGCACTCCTGACTACAAACTGTTGGCCCGTTTGGATTGGAACATCACTGACAAGGACAAGTTCAACATCCGCTACAGCATGGTGAAGAACAAGTATTCCACTTCTCCTTCCAGCTCCATCAACCCGCTTTCCAGCTCGGTTTACAACCGTAACCTCTACGGCCGTACTTCGCAATACGCCATGTATTTTGAGAGCAACCGTTATTTCCAAGAGCAGAACTTCAGCTCAGTCGCTGCCGAGTGGAACCACAGCTTCCTGAGCGGTCGCGGCAACAACATGTTGCGTGCCACCTATTCGCACCAATTCGAGCCTCGCAGCTTTGTGGGCGACCTCTTCCCCACTGTTGATATTCTCGAGCCCCTCGAGGATGGCACCCCGGCAGTCTACACCAGCTTCGGTCCCGACCCGTTCACCTACGGCAACCTCCGTGACGTACAGACGGCTGTCGTCACCGATGAAGTGAGCTACCTCGCCGGATTCAACAACCTCACCTTCGGTGCCCAATTCGAGTTCGACAACACCAAGAACGGCTTCATGCAAGGTGGTGCTGGCTATTATGTGTACAACTCATGGGATGATTTTGTAAACAACGCGGATCCTCGTGCTTTCGCCATTACCTATGGTAACAACTATGAGCACAAGCAGGTTTATCCTTCTTTCAACTATATGCAAGGTTCACTCTATGCTCAAGACGAAATGAACCTTAGTGATCGCTTCAAACTCACCCTCGGTCTCCGTGTCGAAATGCCTTACTATCCTTCCATCGCTAGCTACAACACCAATATGGAGTTTGACTCATTGGCTACCGTTGAGTCATTCTACACCAATGCTCAGGGCGAAGCCGTTGCCTCCACCATCTATGGTCGCTCCACTGCCGACATGCCTAAGGCCCGTGTGAACTTCTCGCCCCGCTTAGGCTTCAACTGGGACCTCACCGGCGAGCGCAAGTATATCATCCGCGGCGGTTCTGGCCTCTACACTGGCCGTCTGCCTTTCGTGTGGATCGTCTCCACCGTGGGTAACTCCAACTGCCTGCAGAACCAGTACATCAACAGCAACACTGAGACTCAGATCCACTTCCCGGAAGCGGGCCAAACGAACCCCGATGGTATCATCGCCGCCAACAGCGAATTACTGCTGACAGGCGCCCTGCCGGCTCCTCAGGCCACCACTCTTATGGATAAGGACCTCCGCATGCCTCAATCCTGGAAGAGCAGCTTGGCCTTCGACATCACTATCCCTGGCGACATCAAATTCACTGCTGAAGGCATCTTCAACAAGGACATCACCTCCGTGGCTGTGACCAAACTCGGCCTCGCGAAGGACGAAGCCATTCAACTCCCTGGCGAACCCGAACCTAGAGACCACTGGACTAGCGAAGGCATCCTCAACTCCCAAAACAGAGCTGTCACTCCTTATTTAATTACCAACACCGACAAAAATGGTTATTACTACAGCATCACTGGTCAGTTGAGCAAAGACTTCAAGTGCGGTCTTTACTTGATGGCTGCCTACACCTATGCTGAAGGCAAGAATGTCACCGATGGTATTGGCGACCAAGTCACCTCGGCTTACAACACCAACGCTTTTGGCATCCATGGCTCCAACAGCCACGAACTTGGCTACAGCTCCTATGTCTCACCCAACCGCGTGCTCTTCAACGCTGGCTGGACTTGGAACACAGGTCAACACACCACCGAAACCATTGGCCTCTACTACGAAGGCTATAACCACTGCTACTATGGTACCGGCAACAACATCTATAGCTACACTCGCTACAGCTACACCATGACCAGCAATGTGAATGGCGACGGCGGTTCGAACAGCTTGGTTTACATCCCCACCGAGGCCGAATTGGCTGACATGCCTTTCACCAGCGAAGAGAACAAGGCTGAGTACAATAACTTCATCAATGACGACAAGTATCTGAGCGTCAACCGTGGCCACTATGCCGAGCGCGGTGCTATTGTGGCTCCATGGAGACACACCTTCAACTTCAAGTATGAGAGAACCTATAAGTTCAAGGCTGGTCCGAGCATCAGCGCTGGTATCGACATCAAGAACCTCGCCAACCTGTTCTACAGAGGCTGGGGCAATGCCAAGCTCGTGAACACAGGCGACATCCTGAAATGGGACGGCACAAACTACACCTTCACCGCTCCTGAATGGAACACTTACGCCAACGCCTACTCCACTTGGTCGGCTGCTCTGAACCTGCGCTTCAACTTCTAATCGAAGTTCAATTCAAACCAAACAAGCACCTCTCGTCTGGGGGGTGCTTTTTTTTGTTCTAGTTGTCTTGCCTTGAAAAAGCGTTACTACAAAAAGTAACGTAAGATGGAAAAAGAAGAAAGGATGTACTCTCAGAAAGATGTGACCATTAAAACCTACAAAAGAAAACCGCCACAAGATAATCCCGTGGCAGTTAAGTGAAACTCATTGTTTTTGCCCTATAAAACCTGCAACGGTTATTTAGGACTAGTCATTTTACTCTTTCTTCTTCCGCTTGAAGATCTTCGTTCGCAACATGAAGACCGTCAATGCGGCCCAAAAAACGACCAAAATACCCAAGGTAATCCAAGAGGCTTGCAGGCTTTGTGGAGCAAAGCCCATCAAAAGAAGCACTGGAAAGCCCAGAACAATGGCAGCCAGAGTTTGCAACACCAAGTTGTTGGCAGCAGGAGTCTCAAACTTCGGATCGATTTCACGCAGCAGGATCATACCATTGCTGGCCGTGCCCGTCAACATACCGAACATCGAGAAGAAACCCTCGTATTTATAATCGGGATAGAGGTGTTTGCTGATGAATAGCACATACACGAAAGTGACGATTGTACCCAAAGCAACAATGATGAGGAAAGGCAAAACAAACTTGCCGAATTCCTCGAAGTTGATGGCCGCCGTGCCTGCCACAATCATGATGTCGAAGCAGAAGCCGCTGATGCGGTTGAGCATGTAGTTGTTGATGTACTCGCGGCTCATCAGTTTGGCCTTCTTGAAACGCTTCAGGATGGTCTTGAACAAGATGCCAAACAGCGTACCAATCAGGAAGTTGAAGCCCCAAAGCATGGGTTTCAGCGTATTGGTGCCGAAATTGCCTAACTCCATGTTTTGAATCCAGTTCGTGAACAGATACACGAGAAAATAGACGAACAGCACCATGCAGATTTGAACCGAGAGCTTGTCGATGGACTCGGCATCGGGAATTTCGTTTGCGCCCTCGTAGTCTTCCAACTTATTCACTTGAGCCTCAGCAATTTTCTTTCTTGAGAGGATGCCTTTTCGTCGCAACATGTTCATGTAAACCACGCCTACCACGCTACCAACGATGAAGCCTGTAGCCGCAATGGAGAGGCCGAAGTCGGCACCAGGAAAGTCCATGCCCTGTTGCGTGGCCCAACCCGTGTAAATCTTGCCGAAATTCAAGGCTTGCCCTGGTCCCTGACCGAAGCCCATCGGTAACAGCAAACCTGCTGCATAGAACAATTTCCTGCCAAAATAGAAAAACAGGATGGAAACAACGAGACCCACGATGCCTTGAATGACATAAGTCGAAGCTGTCAAAGCACCCGTCTCAATCACCTTCATCGGCGTGGATTTCGACTCTATCTTATTGTTTTTCAAGGCCAAGGCTACAAAGCCCAAGCCCAAGGCGTGATAGGTCACGATTTCCATCATCGGCTTGTTGATAAAGTTTTGGCAGTTGGGAAATGCCTTGAAAATGAGTAATAGCAAACCACCCAACAAAGCCGAGGGCAATAGGCTCTTATTGAGGAACGGTACTTTCGTTCGCAGCACATTGCCCAAAAGCAGGGCCGTCGCCAAAATACAGAATTGCACTAACCATTGCCAGGCCTCGGGCCGGTCAAAGGTCATTACTGACGTGTCCAAAAGAAGCATAATCTATTGATTTAGGGTTATCTTTTCAGCTTTATTATCATGAAACTACTACGGCCGTGCCCGATGCCGACACCATCAACATCCCGTTGTTCGCGCCAAGCACTTCATAATCAATGTCGATGCCAACGACAGCGTTTGCACCTAACCTTAGCGCTCTCTCTTCCAATTCCTTAAGAGCCTGGTTACGTGCCGTGATCAGTTCCGACTCATACGAGCCTGAACGTCCGCCAATTACGTTCCTGATACTGGCTCCAAAGTCTTTGATGAAATTAACGCCAGCAATCACTTCTCCGAATACAACGCCTTTGTATTCCAAGATAGTACGTCCTTCGATGTTTGGTGTGGTTGTAAAAATCATAGTACATTAGTTTTAAGTTATCATTATTTTTGCCCGCAAATATAGTCATTTTTCAATTAGTGAGCTAAAAACCACTAATTTTGCGCCATGAAAAAAGCGTTCGAACTATTCCTCTCCTTCTTCAAAATCGGAGCATTTACCCTCGGCGGCGGCTATGCCATGCTCTCGATGGTGGAGAAGGCTGTCGTCGACCAGAAGAAGTGGATTCCCAACGACGAGTTTTGGGACATGATCGCTGTGGTTCAATCGCTTCCGGGCGTTTTTGCCGTCAATACGGCGCTGTACGTCGGGCATCGCGTGGCTGGAACGAAAGGCGCTTTTGCCGCTATGCTCGGTGCCATCATCCCGTCCATCACCATCATTTTGCTATTGGCCACCGTTTTCCGCGAGTTCCGCGACCAGCCTGTGATGGAGCGCATTTTCAAGGGCATCCGTCCCTGTGTGGTGGCACTCATCCTAGCCCCTTCCCTGCGAATGATTAAGTCGGCCAAGGTGACTTGGAAAACCGCCATCATCCCCATTGCTACGGTGTTTCTCATCTGGTGGTGCAAGATTTCACCCGCTTACGTCATTCTCGCCGCCATTGCAGGCAGCCTAATTTACGCTCTCGTCATAGGACGGAAGACAAAAGACGGAGGACAGAAAACGGAGGACGTCCACAGTCCTCAGTCCCCTGTCCCCAGTCAAAAAGAACAGGAGGTCAAGCCATGATTTACCTACAACTGCTTTGGGTTTTCGTCAAAATCGGAGTGTTAGGCTTCGGTGGCGGCTATGCCATGCTATCGCTCATCCAGCACGAGGTCGTCGACCATTACGCTTGGATGACCACGACCGAGTTTGCCGACATGGTGGCCATCTCGCAAATGACACCCGGCCCCATCTCCATCAATTTGGCGACTTACGTGGGTTATACCGCAGCAGGCTTCAGCGGCTCACTGTTAGCCTCGTTTGCACTCTGTCTGCCGTCCGTCATTATGGTCTATCTCATCTTGAAACTCTTCATGAGCAAGAAGAACAACGCATTGATGGACAATACCTTAAAAGGTCTAAAACCCGCCATTGCTGGGCTCATTTTCGCCGCCGGTCTCTCCATGATGAACCTGCAAAACTTCCCCGACTTCGGCCTCGGCCAATACAACATCAGCGTCGTCATTTGCATCTTGGCCTTTGTGGCCTCTTATTTCTTCAAAGCCAACCCTATCTTGCTGATTGTGCTTTCGGGAATTGTCGGATTTATCGTGTATTAGATTACAGCCTCCCATTCACCACGTCCCAGTCCACAATCTGCCAAAGGGCAGCCAAATGGTCGGGGCGACGGTTCTGATAGTCAAGGTAATAGGCGTGCTCCCACACGTCAAAAGTCAACAAGGGACGAAGGCCGCGCTGCACGGGATTGTTGGCGTTGGGTTCCTGCGTGATGACGAGTTTGCCGTCCTTGTCGACGGAAAGCCACACCCAGCCGGAGCCAAACAAGGTAGCACCTTTCTTGGCGAACTCTTCTTTGAAGGCGTCGAAGCTACCGAATTGTTGGTCAATCCATTGGGCAATCACACCAGTGGGTTGGTTGTCGACTTTTGGAGCGCAGAACTGTGTGAAATACAGGTTGTGGTTGAGGATTTGTCCAGCGTTGTTGAACACGCCACCATCGGCGGTCTTCACGATTTCCTCAAGGGGCATATCCTCATACTTTGTGCCTTCAATAGCGGCGTTGAGATTGTTCACATAGCCTTGCAAGTGCTTACCGTGATGGAAAGCGATGGTTTCCTTGCTGATGACAGGTTCGAGAGCGTTGGCCTCATAGGGCAGTTGAATCAATTGGTACTTCATGATGTTTTGATTTGGTTGTTAGTGAGGGCAAAAATAACGAAAAAAGGGATTCCTTTGCAGAAATCCCCGAATTTTTCATTGGTTCATATACATCTGATAGAGCGGTGAGTCCGGCTCGGCCTTCAGGCGTTTCAAGGCGCGGTCGCGGATTTGGCGTGTGCGCTCGCGCGAGATGTCGAGCTTCATCGCGATTTCCTCCAACGAGTATTCTCGCGGTGTACCCAAACCGAAGTACATGCAGAGGATGGTGCGTTCCTTCTCCGAAAGGCGGTCGAGTGAATTGCGGATGGCTCTGTTAGCCGACTCCTGCTCCACTGCGGCATCGGTCTGCACCTCATCTTCTTGCACAAAGATGTCCAAAAAGCTGGCATCTTCGCTGTCGTCCAAGGGCGCGTCGGTGGAGACATGACGCGAGGTAAGGCTCAGCAACTGCTCCACCTTGTCTTCGTCCATGCCCACAGCATCGGCAATCTCCTTAACCGTCGGACGGCGTTCCAGCTTCTGTTCCAAGATGGAAACGGCCTTCTTCACCTTGGCCAAGGCACCCACCTGGTTCATGGGCAGGCGGATGATACGTGCCTGCTCAGCCACGGCCTGAAGAATGCTCTGGCGGATCCACCACACGGCATAGGAAATGAACTTGAAGCCGCGTGTCTCGTCAAAGCGTTGGGCGGCCTTCACCAAGCCCAGATTGCCTTCATTGATAAGGTCTTGCAGGCTCAGGCCTTGGTTTTGGTACTGCTTGGCCACCGACACCACAAAGCGCAGGTTAGCTCGCACCAGCTTGTCGAGCGCCACTTTGTCGCCGTCCTTGATGCGCTGTGCCAGTTGTACCTCCTCGTCAGCGGTCAGCAGATGCTCCTTGGCGATGTCGGACAGGTACTTGTCCAACGTTCCCGTGTCGCGCTGCGTGATTTGTTTTGAAATTTTCAGTTGTCTCATTTCTTCATATCTTTTAATTGTTTTACAAAAAGTTCACTCTTCATCGTTTCTCCTCCTGATTTTTTACATAATCTCCCGAATCGTGGGGAGCCGACTTAGGCCGACTTCCCCCAATCCAAAAGTAAATTCTTATCAAAAACCGTACCGAAATCCCTGGATTTCAGTTAAAAATACACAATTTCGAAGATTAATCGAAATATTCAAAACTCACTTTCATGCCGTTCGGATAAACGCCCTCCATGCGGGTGCGACGCGAACGGTTGTTTTTCAAAGCATTTTCGAGGTCGTCGCGGCTGTTGACAGGGTTGCCGTTCACGGTGGTAATGACAAAGCCTTCATTGATGCCTGAACCCATGAAACGGCCTTGACGTATCTCCATGATTTTCAATCCGTTCTTTATCCCAAGACGGCTCATGTCGTTTTGGTTGACAGGTTGCAGCATCAGGCCAAGGTCGGAGCTATAGAAGCTGTCGCCCTTCTTCACAACGTCGACGTTGCCGGCCTCGTTAAGCAGGGTCAACGTGTAGTGATGGTGAGTCCCATTACGGTTCACTTCCACGTCTACTTGGTCGCCAGGACGGTATTGCCCAACGCTTTCTCGAAGCTGTGTAGTAGAGTTCACCGCTTTACCGTTGATGGCCGTAATGACATCACCAGCTTTCATGCCTGCCAATTTTGCAGCACCTCCTTCCGTAACCTCCGCAACATACACGCCTTCAATGTTTTCCAAGCCTTCCTTCTCGGCCAACTCTTGAGTAAGTTCGGCAATTTGCACACCAAGATAGCCACGTTGAGCCGTACCGTAAAGGAGCAGGTCATCAACCACCTTACGGACGATGTTGGAAGGGATAGCGAAAGAATAACCTTCGTAAGAACCTGTATGCGAAGCAATTGCCGCATTAATGCCGACCAGTTCGCCCTTTGTGTTCACCAAAGCGCCACCACTATTTCCTGGATTGACAGCGGCATCGGTCTGAATGAAGGACTCCACGGAGGTACCTTCGCCCAAGATGCTAAGGTTGCGCGCCTTGGCACTCACGATGCCTGCTGTAACAGTCGAGGTCAGGTTGAAAGGATTGCCGACGGCCAGCACCCACTCACCGATACGCACCTGATCGGAGTCGCCGAAAAC
>JAEEGK010007546.1_pt1 | contig 25918 bp, 24 predicted proteins | sample 8958771 | NCBI WGS metagenome assembly JAEEGK01 (sample SAMN16246547, study PRJNA631951) | gut metagenome | biome: gut microbiome; feature: rumen; material: SC-attached | host: Bos | place: Iran: Karaj | collected 2018-10
TCTACAAAAGATTCTTTTTATCTTTGAACAATGATGATCTGTATTATTGATTCTGTTTGGTTCGCACAAATTCTAAAATATTTTTGTGCTGATGATAGTCGTAGTATATAAATGCCGCCGAATCAATGGAGGAAACATATCGGATATAATTCTTCATATCCAAAAGTATAAAAGTCCCGTTAGTTCGGTGAATATAGTAAAAATAATCCATGAAAATGTTTGATGTATCAAAGCAATAATATGATAAATCATCAAATCCGACAAGACCGAACTTCTCCAGACGCTCGGGCAAACAACCTTTGTCAGAACGATAATCCTCTATTTGCGGTACCACATATTGACACGCATCACGAAACATTCTTTGACGATAAATACCACAATAATCTATAATCCAAATAAACATCCAAAAGTTCATTACTATAAATATCATAAGAGGAGTAAGCGACAGCATGAAACCCTGTTCATGCTGTCGTCTTTTTTTTCTCCAACGAGATGATTGATAGAAATACATATATGCTGTTCTCTATTGATATTGATGATAGTTTTGGTGGAGAATAGAATACTGTATTTATCAGTTATTATTTTCCTTCCAAAAATTGCATTACATTTTCTTCCACGCGTTTCAGCACATTGGAAGTGTCTTCTTTTTTGAAGGTTTCACCGGTGATATTTTCGTACAATTCTATATATCTGTCGGAGATGCTGTTTACTTTTTCGTCGGTCATTTCGGGCACTTGCTGTCCTTCTTTTCCTTGAAAGCCGTTTTCCATCAACCATTCACGCACAAACTCTTTGGAGAGTTGTTTTTGAGCTTCTCCCCTGTTGAAACGTTCTTGATAACCGTCCGCATAGAAATAGCGGGAAGAGTCGGGTGTGTGTATCTCGTCTATCAGATATATTTTGCCGTCTTTTTTGCCGAATTCATATTTGGTGTCCACCAATATCAATCCTTGTCGGGCGGCAATTTCCGTACCTCTTTGGAACAATTTCAAAGTGTAATCTTCCAATATGGCATAATCTTCCGCAGACACTATGCCTTGGCGGAGAATTTCTTCTTTGGAGATGTCTTCGTCGTGGCCTTCGGCGGCTTTGGTAGTCGGGGTGATGATAGGATGGTCGAATTTTTGATGTTCCCGCATGCCGTCAGGGATTTTCACACCGCAAATTTCATGTTGTCCGCTCTTATAGGTTCTCCAAGAACTTCCTGTAAGATAGCCTCTTACTATCATTTCCACGGCAAAAGGCTCGCATTTGTGACCGATGGTGACCATGGGATCGGGGGTGGCGATTTTCCAATTTGGGCAGATATCAGCCGTTAAATCCAAAAAACGTGAAGCTATTTGATTCAACACCTGTCCTTTGTAAGGAATGGCACGCGGCAAAACTACGTCAAAAGCGGAAATTCTGTCCGTTGCAATCATCACCAACAAGTTGTCATTAATGGTATAGACATCTCTCACTTTACCTTTATAAAAACCGGTTTGTCCCGGAAAATTGAATGCTGTTTTTAAAATTACATTGTTCATCTTTATTTGTGCTTATTATTAAATTACTTCTTTAAAATCCAACCTTTAATACCGCCTTTTATGGCTTGCTGTGCCTCTTGTTCACTATATGGACCTACGCCTATTTGATACAAACGAGACGATTGTCCCATACCCAAGTTGACAATATTCGTATATTGTTGTTGTTTCTCCCGCATAAACCGCAAGGCATTTTCTTCACTCTTGAAACTGCCTATCACGATGTAATAGCCGGCTGCAGCCATTTCTTCCGATGGAATTTCTTCCGCTGCTACAGGTTCTTCCTCTGCAGTTATTTCCTCTTCAACTTCTTCCATATCGGGTTCTTCACTTTCCGGGATTATATCATCTAATACATCTTCCTCTTCTACTGCAGGAGTTTCTGTCACAGCTGCTTGCCTATGCCAATGGCTGTCAAACCATTCTTTTGTCATCTGCTTGTATTTGACAATTGTTTCCGGAGATTTAACATTCAACACCATCATGCCTGCCAGCAACAACAAAACTATTGCCAACAATACCAACAGGAATATGATACCGGCAGAACGTTTCTTTTTTACCTTTTCGGGTTGTTGTGCCGGAACTTCCTGTTCTGCAACAACTTCTTCTGCCTCTTGCTCTTTTTCAACCGGTGTTGCCGGAGGTATTATTTGCTCTTGTGATGTTGCAGCAATTGTCGATTGCGTGTGGTTTTCTTCTTGATTATGAGTGGTTTTCAGATGTATATTTTCTACTTCAAAATTTTCCAGTCCGCAACTTTCCGGAGAAATATCCCAGTCCAATTGCGATTCAAAGGCTATCTGTCCTATAGCATTTTCCACAAAGGAACCCATACTTCCCAAAGCATACGATTCCTTGCGGTTGACAGTTTGACAGATAGTTTGAACCAATTCATCCAATTTTTCTTCCGCTTCACTTTCGGATATTTGCATGTTTTTTGCAACAAGTTGCAGAAATTCAGCGTCAGTTGTCGCAACGGCTGTTTTTTCAAAAACAACATATTTTCCGGGAACGGTAAACTTATGCAAAACGGGATGCATTTCCGAGGACTTGTATTGGATGGTCAAAGACCCCAGCCCTTTTATATTCAATTTTTGATTTTCAATCAAATAATCTTTTATTATCTGTTGCATGATTTTTTATTTTTCACTTGTTAGTCAGTCGGATGTATTCAATGGCTTTTTGCATGTCTTCCGGTGTATCTATGCCGAAAAATGTCTCTCTGTGTGTTATTTGTAAATATATGGTATATCCGTTTTCTATCCACCGTAATTGTTCCAACGACTCTGCCTGCTCCAACAAAGATGTCGGCAACTGCACTATCTCTTGCAATGTTTTCATCCGATAGGCATAAACGCCGATATGCTGATAGAAAATATGGTCGGAAAAATTTTTATTGCGTAAATACGGAATCGGCAAGCGACTAAAATACAATGCTTTGCCCTCGTTTGACTGTACCACTTTGACAATATTGGGGTCTTTTAATATTTCTTGTGACTGAATAGGCTTGGCCAAAGTGGCAATTTGCACTTGCTCCTCGTCAAAACAGGCCATCAATTCGTCTAATTGCAGCGGGTCGATAAAAGGTTCGTCACCCTGAATATTGACAACGACATCGTCTTGAGCAATATCTTTCCATTGTCTAACGGCATCAGCGACCCTGTCGGTGCCGGAACGATGCTCGGACGATGTCATCAACACTTGTCCGCCAAAGGCTTGAACGGCATCGAAGATTCTGCTGTCGTCGGTAGCCACCAACACATGAGCAAAATGTGGATTTTTACACACTTGCTCATACACACGCTCTATCATGGTTTTCCCTTCCAACATACACAAGGGCTTACCGGGGAAACGGGTGGAAGCATATCTGGCCGGTATGACAGCAACAAACTTCATGGTTTTATTTCTTTCTGCGTTTTTTAGTCTTTTCTTCTACTACTTCCTGCTCGTTGAACAAACCGAAAAATTCGGCACTGACATCATTGAGGATATTGCCTAAGGCATCGGGATTTTCATCAAAACGATTCACATCGGTGTCAATTATCATCAATTTGCCTTTGTCATAATTCGATATCCATTGCTCATAACGCTCGTTGAGATTTTGCAAATAATCCAAACGGATGGTATTTTCGTATTTGCGACCTCTTTTTTGAATATTTTGCACCAAGGTTGACGTGGAAGCACGCAAATATATCAACAAATCGGGAGCTTTGATAAATGAATTCACCAATTCAAACATGGACAGATAATTTTCGTAGTCACGCGTGGCCATCAAGCCCATATCGTGCAAATTGGGAGCGAAAATATAAGCATCTTCGTAAACGGTTCTGTCTTGAATGGCAGGTTTTTTCATTTTTTGCAATTCCACCATCTGTTTAAACCGCATATTGAGATAAAAAATTTGAATATTGAACGACCACCTTTGCATATCTTCATAAAAAGATACCAAATAAGGATTGTTTTCAATGTTTTCGTACGCTGCATACCAATTGAAATGCCTTGACAACAAATTGGTTAGCGTAGTTTTTCCTGAACCTATATTTCCTGCTACTGCTATATACATATTACTTGTTTTTTGCTAAATTACAATTTGCGAATATATTATTTTTTGAGCAAAAATAGCCCAAAAATTTCAAATTATTTCAAAAATTTTTTTCAACAAAAAAGCGGATGAATGTCCGCTTTTTTGTTCTGATTGTTTTTATTGTTTATTTTGCGTAACTTACAGCACGCGTTTCTCTTACAACTGTAATTTTTATTTGTCCCGGATAGGTCATCTCATTTTGGATTTTCTTTGACAAATCGTAAGACAAACGACCGGTTTCTTCGTCAGAAATCTTGTCAGCACCAACTATCACACGCAATTCACGACCTGCCTGAATAGCGTATGTTTTGATAACACCCGGATACGACAATGCCAATTCTTCCAAATCTTTCAAACGTTTTGCGTAGGCTTCCACCACTTCGCGTCTTGCCCCTGGTCTTGCTCCGGAAATGGCATCGCAAACTTGAACAATAGGTGAAATCAAATACAACATATCGGTTTCATCGTGGTGTGCGGCAATGGCATTCACCACTTCCGGTTTTTCTTTGTATTTTTCCGCCAACATGGCACCCAATTCTGCATGCGGCATATCAGGTTCATTATCGGGAACTTTGCCGATATCGTGCAACAAACCGGCACGTTTGGCGGCTTTTTCGTTCAAACCCAATTCCGCTGACATGGTTGCACACAACAAAGCCACTTCTTTGGAATGTTGCAGCAAGTTTTGTCCATAAGAAGAACGATATTTCATTTTACCGACCAATCGTATCAAATCGTGGTGCATACCATGAATTCCCAAATCGATAGTGGTACGCTTGCCTATTTCAACAATTTCCTGCTCAATTTGATGTTTTGTTTTGGTCACCACTTCCTCAATTCTTGCAGGGTGAATTCTGCCGTCTGCCACCAATTTGCCCAAAGACAAACGTGCCACCTCCCTGCGGACAGGGTCGAAACTTGACAAAATGATTGCGTCAGGAGAATCGTCAATAATGATATCTACACCTGTATATGCCTCAATGGCTCTGATATTTCTACCTTCTCGACCGATAATTCTACCTTTTATTTCTTCGTTTTCAATGTTGAAAACCGAGACGGAATTTTCGTGTGTATTTTCAACAGCTGTACGTTGTATAGTTTTAATTAACAACTTTTTAGCTTCCAAGTTGGCATTTACTTTTGCTTCGTCGATAATGTCTCTTGTGATGGCAATAGCCTCGCTTTTGGCTTCGTCTTTCAAACTTTCTATCAACTCTTTTTTGGCTTCAGCTATTGACAATCCGGCAATGTTTTCCAATTTAGACTGCTCTTGTTTGATAAGTTTGTCTAATTCTTCTTTCTTTTTTTCAGTACCTTCTTTTTGCAAGGCAAGTGCTTGTTGTAATTGTGATAATTCATTTTGTTTTCTTTGTAAAGTTTCCTGTTTTTGACTGCAGGACTGTTCTTTTTGTTTGATTCTGTTTTCTGCTGCGGCAATGGTGCGGTTTTTTTCTGCCACCATTTTGTCAAATTCAGCTTTAAGTTGGATATTTTTCTCTTTTGCTTGCAGAATACGTTCTGTTTTTATCAATTCGGCTTCTTCCTCTGCTTCTTTGACAATTTGTGCATTCTTTCTCAACATATTTTTTCTAATGATGAAAAAGGTGATGAAAACACCTATGCACAAACCCAGCACTAAACCTATTATTCCTAAAATTATTTCTGTTTCCATTTGCGTTTATGTTATATAACTATTTATTTTACAATTTATTAGTTCATTTTAACAAAAACAAAAAAATCCGCTCCGAATCTATGGTCACTTAAACCCCTAATAGTTAAGTTTATAACTGCCGTAGCATGTCGAGTGCCTCAAGTTTAAAACTGAACTCTCTATCTACTCCGAGTCGGTTATTTTGTTTGTTTTGTGTTGAGTTTAACAAACGATGAGATTCGTTGCGGAAAATCTTTATTCAAAGAACTTTTATAATACTATTTTGACAAAATTTTGTCAACGGTACTATTCAATATATTCAAGGCTTCTTTCAGATCGGTATCAATATATGATTGTTTTTCAGTTAATTGAACCTCTCTTACAGCATACTTTATTACGGCATAGCCTATTTGAGTGAAAGGATCTGTAATATTTGACTTATTGGCCAATTGTTTAACATAATCCTGTATGTTTCGCTCTGCCTTTCGATATATTTCTTCCTGACTTGCAGGGATAGACAACCTAAACGGCTTTTGTGCTATGTATAATGTAATCGTTTTCTTTTCGTCAGCCATGATTCTAATCGTTTAACATTTTTATGCAAGCGTCAATTTTCTTCACCAATTCGTTGATTTTCAACTTTACTTCAGTTTGTTTGCCTTGCTGTTTAATCAATTCTGCGAGTTTTTCTGTTGCCAATTGACTTGCTTGCTCACCTACTTTTCCCTTTAAGTTTTCTATCTTTTCTTTTAATGCCTTATTCTGTTCTTTCAACTGTTTGTTTTCCGCTTCCAAATCGTCAAAACGTGATGCAATTTTGTTAACTTTTTCTATCAATTCGTCCGATAAAAGTTTAATTTCTTGCATATTATGTTTTTTTCGGTTGGCTAAAAACAACTTTACAAAGATACAACTTTTTTATTATATAAATGTAATATAGAGAAAACAATTTTTTATTTTTTCTCAAAAAAAACTATCTATCAAATAGTTATTTTTTCAACAATCGGGCAAATTCGTACAAAGTATCTACTTGTAAGTCTGCCCCATCGAAATCTTCCTCACCTTTTACATAAACAGTTTTCATTCCTGCATTCAGACCGAATTGCATATCCGAAGGAGAATCGCCCACCATAACGGATTTGGAAAAATCCACATCCGGAAAATCTTTCTTCGCTTGCAATGCCATGCCGATATTGGGTTTTCTCATAAGAGAATTTTCTGCCGCCAAAGTCGGACAATAATAAATGGCATCAATGGGCGTAGCTATCTGCTGTAGCATATAAGCATGAACCACTTGCAAATCCGACTCCGTCATCAAGCCTTTGCCGATACCCTGCTGATTGGTAACGATAAAAATATGATTGAAAGTCTGTTTAAAAACGGAGAAAGCTTCTGCCACCTGCGGCAAGAGAATCATTTCGGCAGTAGTTTTTACATAACCGCCTACTATCCTTTTATTGATGACACCATCTCTATCTAAAAATAGCGACCAAGTGTTGTCAATGCTTGCAAGAAATTCTGTTTTCATATAGTATAGTGACCATGGAGGGATTCAAACCCCCGACTTTCAGAACCGGAATCTGACGTTCTATTCAGCTGAACTACATGGCCTATTGATGATTTAAAATACAAAACCAAATAAAAACTCAAAACTGTGCAATCTGGATCTGACTCTTTCTTGTGTTATCTGATTGATAGTTTTTCTACGAAACATATTGTTGAAATTGCAATTATACGCCAAACCGAAAGTCGCCTTTGTATTATCGCGTATAACATATTCAAAACCAAATTCCACATACAAAGATTCTTGGATGAGCGACATTTCTTTATACCTATCTACCTTATCCACCTTAAAACCAGTACCATCTGCCCTTATAACTTCATCTTTTGACTTGGCACTTACACAAATAGAATGTTCCAAACCAATAACTCCGTCTATTACAAAACGACCAAATGGATTGGTTTTAAATTCTATGGCAGTCGGAATGGAAAGATAAATGTTATTAAACTTGGATGTGATACTTTCTGCCGTTATCAAAGAATCGTGATGCTCCCTATCGGCATATTTATCGGAATATATCATTTTTGTCATCGCATGTTTTGCCGCCAAGCCCACTGTAAAATAATAATTTTCGGCTGTCGGCACCAAATTGATATCCACATCTAAACCATAAACTCCACCCAATCTTGCATTTCCGGAACGATAACCCTCGTTAAGTGTTTGTGCCCACGATATAGACGGACCGGCATAAACGGTAAATTCAACTCTTCTTGGACGATATTCTTGCGAATATACACTCATTTCTGTCATTAACAATGTGAATATGAGCAATATGAAAATTTTTCTTTTCATCTTTTTCAATTTTACTATCACTAAAGAAAACTATTTGCAAAAGTACTAAAAAAAAATAAGTTTTTCTGCTGTTTTAGCAGTTTTTTTGTTTTTACATGCAAAATACTGCTGTCTAAAGAAAAAATGCTATCTTTGCAAAAAATATTAGACATGAATACATCTTTGAAAATAAGTGTTTTTTGTGGTTCGAGAATAGGCAAAAATCCTGCTTATATGGCAGCAGCCAAACGAATGGGAAAATTGTTTGCCGACAATGACATTACATTGGTATATGGTGGCGGCAAGGTCGGTCTGATGGGTATTTTGGCAGACGAAATACTACAAAACGGAGGAAAAGTGATAGGAGTTCTGCCTCGTTTTTTTGATTTTGACTTAGTCGGTCATGCCAACCTCACAGAAATGATTTATGTAGATACCATGAACGAAAGAAAATACAAAATGGAAAAAATGTCCGATGCTTTTATCGCCTTGGCAGGAGGCTATGGGACACTTGACGAAGTTTTTGAAATGGTATCCAATCTCAAACTACACCAACACAACAGTCCTGTCGCACTATTAAATACAGAACACTTCTACGACTACCAAATCAAACAATTAGATGTGATGCTCCGTGAAGGATTTATCGACAACTATGATTATGAATTACTTATAAAAGATGCTACCCCGGAAGGTTTGCTGCAAAAAATATTTGAAAGAATAAAAAAATAATTTTTTGTTATACCAAGCATTTTATTTTGATAAAAATTAGTACTTTTGTAAATTGAAAACGTTTTTAACATGAAAATCTTTGATAAAATTGCTCAATGGATAGTAAAAGTTTTAGTATTCACACTACTAAGACCCAAGATTTACTATCAAGATAAAGCCAAGCAAAATCGTGATATCAAAGAGCCGTCTATTCTTGTTTGCAACCATATTCACGATTTGGACGGGCCCAGTGTTATGTCTATTATGAGAAAAAGCAAAGTCCACAATCTGGCAGCTTTAGACAGATATGACGACAAAATGTTATCATGGCTCATGAAAATGGGCGGTTGTATTCCTATCGACAGATTGAATCTTTCCACCGATTGGATTTATCGTTCCATTGATACCTTGAAAAAAGATAAAGAAAGTATTGCCATCTTTCCGGAAGGTCGCCATGGAAAAGATGGTAAAATTCTGCCTTTTCATTCCGGCATTACAACCATTGCCACGCTATCACAAGTTCCTATCATCTTGGTTTATATCAATGGCCCTTACCGCTATTTATTCGGCAAACGCCTGAAACTGATGATCGGCACTCCGTTTTATTTAGAAAAACCCACTCAAGGCATCACCTCCGACTACATTGACAGTCAAACCAAGTTATTGAGAGAAAAACTGATAGAACTACAAGCAGAATTTTATAAATTGGACACTAAAAAAACAAATTAATATGGGTAACTATTTTTTCGATATGATTCCAAAAGAGGAATTGGAACACATCTCTTACTTGCCGACAATACCGGAATTGTTGGAAAAAATGAATAATGACTATGCTACACGACCGGCAGTTTCCGACACACAAACCACTTACACCTATAGTGAGTTTTATGAAAGAATTGGTCGTAGAAGAAAATTTATTGAATCACTGGGCTTGCCAAAAGGTGCAAAAATTGCTGTCTGGGATAGAAATAGCATAGATGCTATGGAATTGTATTTCGCCATCACAACATCAGGATATGTTGTTATCATGTTGCCGGCTACATTGCCGGAACCTGCTGTGTTGGGGTCTATCAAAAAATTTGACATCAGTGCTATATTTGTACGTGACGAATTTAAGCCAATGACATCGCAAATTAGCATTAAAGTATGCTCTACGGCAGACATTGCCGACACATTTTCACCTTCTACTCCTGCAAAAAAAGAAGACTTGGCAGCCATATTTTTCACAGGAGGAACAACAGGAATGCCCAAAGGTGTTATGCTGTCACAAGGTGCAATGATGAGAGGCTCCTTCAACGGATGTTTTATGCCGGGAAGCGTTTTGAGTGAACATCGCTACATTGCCCTATTGCCGCTTTCTCATATCTTCGGCATGGTTAGAGGATTAATGTCTTGTTTCTATACCGGTGCTCTGGTATATAGTTGCGAAGACATCAAAACGATGATAGGAAAAATTCCGTTTATCAAACCTACTTGCTTGGTATTGGTGCCGGGATTGGCAGAAATGCTTTTAGGCATCGCAAAAATGAAGGGCGTTGGATTTTTAGGTGGCTGCCTGCATACTATCATCAGCGGTGCCGCCAACGTTCCGCCAAAATTGATAGCAGAATTTAAAGAGTTAAATATCAACTTGTTGGAAGGATACGGACTAACAGAAAGTGCCAACCTTGTCAGTGGCAACAAAGACATTGATGACAAAGCAGAATCGGTTGGACAATTGTATCCGGGACAAGAAGCCAAAATTGTAGATGGAGAATTGTGGGTAAAAGGTGACAACATTATGATGGGCTATTATGGTGATCCGGAAGCTACCGCCAATGCATTGGAAGATGGTTGGCTGAAAACCGGCGACCTTGCCCGTTTTGATGAAGAAGGATTCCTTTATATCACCGGAAGAATTAAAAACTTAATTCTTTTAAAGAACGGAGAAAATATCTCTCCTGAATCTATTGAAGAACTATTCTACAAACACGCAATTGTACGCGATTGTTTGGCAAAAGTAACGACAATCAATGGAAATGAAGTCATTGGTGTGGAAATTCTGCCCAGACCGGAAATGATTCAAGGGATGGATGCAAAGGAAATAACAAATAAAATGCAAGAACTTGTAGATGAAGCCAACCGACAACTTCCTCCTTTTGCACAAATTGCCACTTTCAGCATTCGTACGGAAGATTTCAAACGAACTGGCAGTTTAAAAGTAGATAGAAAAAACAATTAAACTTTCACTTATATGGATACTTTTGAAAGATTAAAACTGATTTTTAAAAATGTCAAACCCAATATTGACATTTCGACTATCACGCTAGACACACGTTTAGCCAACGATTTAGGCATTGATTCTTTGTCTATGATGTTGTTAGCATTAGCCATTGAAGATGAGTTCAATTTCCGATTCGACACTGTTACACCCTTTAAAACAATTAAGGAAGTAATAACATACATTGAAAGTAAAACAAAATAAAAAAAAGGGTAACGTTTGGTTACCCTTTTTCATTTTCATACTCATTGATTGCTAATCCTCTTTTTTTGCCACGCTTTTCTCTTTCTTTCCGAAGACTGTCACATTGATATATTTCTTCGGATTTGCTTTCAAATCTTTCAGTAATAAATCCAAACTTTCAAGCGAATTTTTCAAATTATTGTACAAACTGTCATTGGTAGATAATTTTCCTAAAGTTCCCGTTCCATTTTCCATCAATGCCAAAACACTGTCCAAATGTTGGATGGCGGAAGAAACGTTGGTAATGGCCTGAGAAACTTCTTCCCCTGCCAATTTTGTAGAAATTTTGTCCAAATTGTTGATAACACTGTCTATCTTTTGATCGTTGCGGCTGATATTAGATGTAAAGGTATTGAAATCGGTTACAATGCCGTTTATTTTTCCTCTGTTAGCTGCTATTATTTGATCCACTTCTTCTGTAATGGATGCTATATTGTGCATAGTGCTATCCAAGGCTCCCGATTGAATGGTGCCTTTTACCGATGCACAAATTGTATCTAAAGATACCACTGTGGATTTAATGCTGACCAATAAATCGTCTATTCCATCGAAAATACCGGCACTATTAAGCCCTATAACAGTATCTCCGTCTTGCCAGTTGGTGGTTGAAGTTCCGTAGAAAAATTCTACTTGCGGCGAACTCAACAAACTCGGAGAAGTAATTTGAACGGTTGTATTATCAGGTATTTTCACTTTTCTTTCTACATTCAACCTTACCAATACCTTGTTATTGTTATCGGTCATTAATTCAATTTTATCAACCGTACCCACTATTACACCATTAATGACTACAGAATGCGAAGCCAACAAGCCGTCTGTTCTGTCAAAAATGACATAATATTTGTTGTATTTCTTAAAAATGTCAAAACCTTGTAAATAATTAATTCCCCAAATCAATATAAACAAAGCTACTAATGAAAAAATCGCTATTTTAATGGTTGATTTTGAAAATTTTGCCATATTATTCTAATTTTCTTGCTTCTGATACTGATATTCTATTATTATTGTTATCGTAGGCGACTATAAAAGCATCTTTAAAGCCATTTTCTTTTACATATTCCAAATAGGGAAGAATTTCTGCATAAGTATGCGTATGACCGCTTGTATAACAATATTTATTACCAATTTGAATAACACCGAAATCTCTCACCTTTCTAAAAGCATAATCGGTACTATCTTTTTTCTCGTTCAAAGTGGCAATCTGTACTTTGTAGGTAACTTTTGCTGTAGATTGATCGGCAATTTCAACAGGTTTTAAATCGATTACTTCGTCATGCTTAACCACAACCGGTTTTTTATTTTCTTCCACCATTTTGGCAAAGCCGTCAAAAATGGCTTTTGTCAATTCATTTTGTCCTTTTTCGGAGGTGAGATATATTTCTTCTTCCTTATTGCTGATAAAGCCTGTTTCTATCAATATGGACGGCATGGCGGTTTTCCACAATACCAAAAATCCGGCTTGTTTTACTCCTCTGTCAAAACGATGCAAAGTGTTTGTAAATTCATGTTGTATGTCTGATGCCAACTTGGAACTTTGCTCTAAATAAGCATTTTGATACAAAGAAAAAATGATATATGCTTCCGGTGAAGACGGGTCAAAGTTTCCATAGTTTTCACCTGCATTGGCTTCTAATAAAATAGAAGCATTTTCTTTTTGTGCTACGGCTAAATTTGCTGCGTTTTTAGCTGTACCCATCACAAAAGTTTCTGTTCCATAACTGGATGGCGATGTGGATGAATTGCAATGAATGGAAATAAACAAATCGGCATTGTTTTCATTAGCAATTTGAGCACGACGATATAAATCTACAAACACATCCGTCTTTCTGGTATATATCACTTTGATATCCGGATAGTTTTTTTCTATCATCGCACCTAATTTCAATACGATGGCCAAACTTACATTTTTTTCCTGCTTGCCGGTAAAACCGATAGCACCCGGATCGTTGCCACCATGACCGGCATCTAATACCACCACTTTAATAGGCTTTGCCATGGCGGTAGGAACTACTGCCAACAAAACCAATAAAAGAAAAAATACACTATATTTCTTCATGTTGCTCAAATTTCTTTTTCTAACAAAATCAAACATTTGTTACTTAAAAATTAACCTTGTAAGATATCTATTTTTTTTGTAACTTTGCTATTTGATTTTTTTTGCAAAAGTAATCAAAATTTTTGTATTATCGATAAAAAAAATAATTTGGATATATTGTTGATTTTTAGCAAAATATACAAAATCACACTACTGCAAGCATTCATTTGTGCGTGCGGTTTATCTGTTTGTATGTCACAAAATATTCAAACTGATAGTGCAAAAATGTCCCTCAACCACTCTACCATTGACACGCTTGCCAACGATTCCACCTTATCGGACAGCACTGCAACAAAAATGCGAATTTCACCCAATGCCATCACTTCTATTGTCAACTATTCTGCGATAGATTCATTGACATTTGACGTAAAAAACAACAAGGCATACCTACACAATGGAGCGGATTTGAGCTACGAAGATTTCAATTTAAAAGCCTATGAAGTAGAATTGGATTTTAAAGAAAATGAATTGTACGCCAAAGGCACGCCTGACACGAGTGGAAAATTGGTAGAAACGCCGGTATTTAAACAAGGAGAAAGTTCTTATCACTCGGAAGAACTACGCTACAACTTTGATACAAAAAAAGGATTGATAAAGAATGTTATCACCCAACAAGACGAAAGTTACCTGCATGGAGACTTGGTTAAAAAAGATGAAAACAACAATAGTTTTATCAAGAAAGGTGCCTATACCACATGCAACTTGGCCGACCCGCACTTCGAAGCCTATTTTGGCAAGGCAAAAGTAATTCCTAACGATAAAATTGTCACAGGTCCGGTTGGCGTAAAAGTATGCGGAATTCCATTGCCGATAGGCTTGCCATTCGGATTTTTCCCCATGAACACCAAACATCAAAACGGATTTTTGATGCCAAGTCCCGGTATGGACGACACCCACGGATTTTATTTTAAAGGATTCGGATATTATTTTTCCATCAAAGATCGTGTAGATTTTGCCATCACAGCAGACTTGTACACACGTGGTAGTTTCGGTGCCGGACTCACCTCCAACTATGCCAAAAGATATAAATTCACCGGCAACATCAATCTTCACTACGACAGAATGGTAACCGGTGTGAGAAAAACCAAAGAATTTGCCGTTTCCAACAATTTTCTCGTCAGTTGGAAACACCAACAAAGTGCCAAAGCACACCCTACCAATCGTTTTTCTGCATCGGTATCGTTTCAAAACAGTTCATACAACAAAAATACCGTGGCAGAAAGTATCAGTGCCGCAACAAAAGCCGCCACCACTTCTTCCATTAGCTTTAGCACCAGTTGGAAGACAAAATTCAGTTTAGGTATCAATGCTGAATTGACACAAAACTTATCACAAAAATCTTTCAACTTAAAATTGCCGTATATCAACTTTGGCATCAGTCAATTTTACCCTTTACGAAGGAAAAAAGTAGTCGGCAAACTACGTTGGTATGAAAACATTTCCATGCAATACACATTGGATATGACCAATTCATTGTCAATGACTTACGATTCTACCACCAACTTTCTGTCAAAACAGACTTTGGAGCAATTGCGATATGGTGTCCGCCACTCAATTCCCATTAAAAGCACTATCAAAATATTAAAACACATTACTTGGACCAACACCATCAATTTCACAGAATGCTGGCAATTTGTAGGCGTTCATAGAAATTGGCATGAAGAAATTGACTCCACCGGCAGACATTATGGTGTGGTGGTAAGAGATACTACAAGAGGATTTTTTGCTTCTCACGATTTAACTTACAATACAGATTTATCTACTCGTTTGTATGGAATGTATGTTTTAAAGAAAGGTCCTGTTATCGCCTTTAGGCATGAATTTGCCCCTTCTATTTCTTTCAACTACAAACCGGGCATCAACAAGGCTATTTACGATACCTATTACGACCAAATCAATCACAACGAAGTAAGATATTCTCTTTTGGACGGAATGCTTTACGGGGTGCCGGCCTACAAGACTTCGGCATGTATCAATTTTGCACTTTCCAATAAATTAGAAATGAAGGTAAAAGACAAAAAAACAGGTGGCACAAAAAAAGTAACTATTCTTGAAAACGTAACTTTGTCAACCGGTTATGATTTTGCAGCAGACAGTTTAAGATGGAAAACATTAGACCTTACAGGAAGAACCACTTTCCTTAGAACCATCTCTTTGGCATTCAGTTTTGCTTTTGACCCCTATTCTATTGACACCAACGGAAGACGTTGCAAAATAACAGAACTTAAGGCCAACCATCGTTTATTTAGAATGTCCTCAACAGTTTGGTCCTTATCGTTGGGATATACCATCAATCAAAATACCTTCAGAAACCGCAACAATAACAACAATAAGGCAGAATCACCCAGCGGATTTGGCGATTGGAACATTAACATCAGTTACAATTTAACTTATAATCTTTCCGACAATTATTATTACTATATGTATTATGGCAATGAAGAGTATCATCAATACGACCATACATTCCGTAATATTATTAATGTAAAAGGAGATTTTGCATTAACACCTAAATGGGGTTTACGATTCAGCACTGGATATGATTTTACCCAAAAAGTTTTCTCCGCCACAGAAATTGCCATAAACCGTGATTTGCACTGTTGGAAGATGGAATTAAGCTGGATTCCTTTTGGCATCTACCGCCGTATTGAGTTCACTTTTGCCGCCAAAGCAAATATTTTAAAAGATGTGAAATATCCGTATAAGAAAGATTTTAGAGATTAAAATCTGCGTCTTCTTTCCATATTCCAGCCATGACTTTTGGCTTCAATATTGACGAAGGTGAACAGCATCAAGGTAAAAGCCCACAAAGACGACCCTCCATAACTAATATAAGGCAAAGGAATGCCGATAGTTGGCATCAAGCCGATAGTCATGCCGATATTGATGACAAAATGGGCAAACAAAATACAGACAATACTATACCCATAAATACGCACAAAGGCATCTTGATTGCTTTCTGACAAAAGAATAATTCTCACAAACAACAAAACATACAAAACCACCACGACAAAGGCACCTAAAAAGCCACGCTCTTCACCAATGGTGCAAAAGATAAAGTCGGTTTGCTGTTCAGGGACAAATTTTCCTTTTGTCTGCGTTCCTTCTTGAAATCCTTTGCCGAAAAAACCGCCGGAACCGATGGCAATTTTCGCCTGATTGACATTATAGCCGACTTTCTTAGGGTCGTCAATTTTTCCAAACAATAAGTCAATTCTGTCTCTTTGGTGTTGGTCTATTTTGCTATACACAAAATCTAAAGAAAGAACATAGCCACTAATAACTATCATAGAAAGTATAAGCCAAGGTGCATATTTTTTCTTCTTTTTTGTTTTGGCAAACAGAAACACAAAAACCAATACAATCAACGTGAATATCAACCATTTTGGCATTACCATATACATAATAAACAATGCCACCGCCAACACTCCTATCATGATTATCCACCCGTTTAATCCTTCTCTGTACATGGCAAATATCAAAAATATAAATGGAATGGCAGAGCCGACATCGTGTTGCAGAACTATCAAAAATACCGGCAACAATATGATGATTGCCGCTTTGAAAACATCTTTTGGCTTGGAGAGATCACAATTCACATTAGAAGCGTATTTCGCATATAACAAACAGGTGGCATATTTTGCAAACTCCGATGGCTGAATACCAAAATTACCTACTCCCAACCATGATTTACCACCATTGACTTCTTTACCGGCAAAAATAACCACCACCAGCAACAATGCGAAAAGAACATACCAAATAGTTGCCGTATTAGAGAAAAAACGCGGATTGAGGACAAAAACAAACAAAGCAATAACCAATGACGAGGCAATCCATATTAATTGATTGCCGTATCCTTGTGCCAAAATATTAAAATTGCCGTCATAAGAAGTGGAGAAAATACTCAACCACCCTATTAAAAGGAGTAACAAATAGATGATAATAATCGTTTTGTCCGGCATTGTCTTCATCGTGCATAATAGATTTGTCGTCCTACAATAGTTGCCTCATAATCGGCACGTTCTACTTTTCCATTCAGATATTGCTCCAACATCAAACTGGCAATCGGTGCAGCCCATGTGGCACCAAATCCGCCATTTTCTACAATCACCGAAATAGCTATCTTCGGATGTTCTGCCGGAGCAAAACATACCAACAAAGAGTGGTCTTGACCATGAGGATTTTGTGCTGTACCTGTTTTGGCACATACGGTATATCCGGGCACCGACGCCCTTCGTGCCGTACCTGCCGTCACAGCTCGTTGCATACCTAAAATAACCGGAGCAAAATACTTTTGATCAATACCCGATTCAATTCTATTGGTAAATCTCGGATTAAGCGAATCCTTGTTACCTATTGCCTTCACAACATGCGGTTTATAATAATAGCCGCGATTGGCAATAATAGATACCAAATTGGCTAATTGCATAGGGGTGGCACAAATTTCTCCCTGTCCGATGGAGATAGAGATAATGGTGGTAGCTTTCCAACTTCCTTTTCCATAATACTTGTCATAATATTCTGCAGTCGGAATAAAACCTGTCAATTCATAAGGCAAGTCGCTGTCAAATTTTTTCCCGAAGCCCAACTGTGTCACCATGCGATACCAATCTCGATAGGCCTCCTCGGTGGAATGGTATTTTTTTCTGCCGTCCAACATGGCTACCAAACCATGACAATACCATGCATTGCAAGAATTTTGCACCGAACCGGTAATATCCAAAGGACTTGCATGACTGTGACAACCCAATTTTCTATTTCCGTAGGCATATCCTCTATAGCAACTATACCTCGTATTCAAATCCACTGCACCTGCCTGCTGAAACACAAGTGCATTCACCAGTTTGAAAGTTGACCCGGGTGGATATTGTGCCATCAAAGCCCTGTTAAACAAAGGCTTATTGATGGAATCGTTTTGCAGCATCATATAATTGGCACCTCGCTCACTACCGACCAACAAAGACGGATCATAAGACGGACTTGTTACCAAGGCTAATATTTCTCCCGTTGATGGTTCTATGGCGACAATACTTCCACGTTTGCCTTCCATCAACTTTTCGCCATATTCTTGCAATTTTTTATCTATGGAACTATACAAACTCAAACCCGGAATGGCAGCCGTATCGTACATGCCGTTTTTATAGGATTCTCTTTCTCTTCCATATTGGTCCACCAACACCCAATTCACCCCTTTTTGACCACGAAGTTCCGGTTCGTAGAAACGTTCCAAACCGCTTTTGCCGATATAATCTCCCATAGCATAATAACTGTCGTTGGACATTTCCCTATCGTTCACCTCGGCAATATATCCCAATAAATGTGCTGCCGAATGAGTATGATATTTTCTGATAGTTCGCATATATACGCCAAAACCCTTAAAGTGAAACGACAACTCCGAGAAAGAAGCATACATTTCGGGGGTAATTCTTTTCATAAACACAGACGGAGCATACGGAGAAAAAGCTCTTGCCTTGAGCATCCTTTGATTGAAATCTGCAGTGTCAATTCCTAAAATCTGACACAATTTCAAGGTATCAATTTCCTTCACCATTCTTGGAATGACATACAAATCGTAAGAATTTTCGTTGTCAACCAATTTTTCTCCGTTTCTGTCATAAATCACGCCGCGAGGTGCAGGAGTCACTTTTCTTCTCATGGCATTGGTAATGGCTTTTTCTTTCCAAGAATCGTCAATTACCTGCATATAGAATAATCTCACAACAAAAACAAATGCCACAGAAATAATAATTCCCAGCACTATATTTTTACGATATGAGAAAATGGTATGCGTTGCCATATTAATAATTTCTACCTATCAATTTGTTGGTCCATTCAATTAAAGGCTGTTTTTTGTCTTGCGGAATATCTATTTGAGAAAGCAATTGCATGGCTTGTCGGAAAAAAGTATTTTCCACTAATGCCAAAGCATCTGCTCCCACTTGATATTTATCGTAGATAGCCTTTACCGCTTGATATTTTGCTTGTTTGTCAAAGTTGACCGATGAAAAATATTTTTCCAACAACTGTCTGTCGGCACCTTCTACTTTTTCAAAAGCCCGCAACGACATATATGTCTTCTTATTTTCTGCGATATCCCCGCCAACATTTTTTCCAAATTGACTGACATCTGCATACACATCCAACCAATCGTCTTGTATTTGAAATGCCAAACCAATTTGTAATCCATACTGATATATCAAATCTTGATATTTTTCGTTTACACCTGCCACCAATGCACCCGCCTTCAGGCATGCTGCCAGCATAACAGCCGTCTTTAAACGTATCATATTCAAATAATTATCAATAGATACATTTTTCATGGTTTCAAAGTCAATATCGAATTGCTGCCCTTCACAAATTTCTATGGTAGTGGTGGTGAGTAATTGTAACAATTGGTCCTTGTTACCACCTTGATATTTCATCATTTGCTCGAAGGCTTTTGCAAACAAGGCATCACCCGACAAAATGGCGATATTGGTATTCCATTTTTTATAAACTGTCGGTTTTCCGCGTCTTAAATCGGCTTTATCCATAATATCGTCGTGGATAAGCGTAAAATTATGCAACATTTCAAATGCAATTGCCGGCATGAGTGCTTCTTCGGCTTTTGCTCCAAACATTTCTGCCGATATCAATGCCAAATGAGGTCGAATTCTTTTGCCGCCTTGCGAAAGAATGTAAGCAATAGGCTCATACAAATTGACAGGTTCTGGCTGCCACGACAAATGGTCTATGGCTTCTTGAATAAGCTGATGGTATTTTTCTAACATATTTCACAAAAAAAGGCCATTTTAGTTAAAAACAGCCTTTTATATTTTTTTAACTTAAGTAATAATATTAATTCAATGTAAAAGTGATAGGAACTCTATAAGCAACACGAACAGCTTTACCACGTTGTTTGCCGGGTTTCCATTTTGGCATGGCTTTTACAACACGTACAGCTTCTTCGTCAAGAACTTGTGCTTTTGAACGAACAACTTCTACGTGAGTAATTCTTCCATCCGGCTCTACAACAAAGCCTACCAACACTTTACCTTCTATACCTGCTTCACGAGCACGTGCCGGGTATTGCAAATTGTCGCCTAAGAATTTATAGAATGCTTCATCTCCGCCGGGATAGGAAGGCATCTCTTCTACCACTTGGAAAATTTCTGCTTCCTTAATTTCTTCTTCTTGGGTATCTTCAATTTGATACTCAACTTCTTCTACAACTGTTTCTTCATCTGCTTCTGCATCAATGCTGAAATCTTCCACGTGCAATTCATTAGACACAATATCCAAAACAGTAGTATTTTGTTGTGGTGGTGGCGGAGGAGTTTCTTTTTGTTGTTCTGTTTGAAGAATTTGTTCTTCTTCAATGATAGCCATTGGTCCGAAATCAAAAACTTCTTCTTTATCTCTTGTTCCTATGAACTCGAAAGCCAACAATACAATGGCTAAAGCAGCCAACAAACCTATTTCTATAAACATAGGTTTACGCCACTCTAAATCTGCTTTTACTGATTTTTTAACTTCCATATCTTTTTATTTATTCAATTTGCAAAGATAACATAAATTTATTTAACTTGCAACTTTTTTTCTAATTTTTTTCTTTTTCTGCAATTATTTCTTCTTTTTCCATGTGAATGGCCTTGGTAGGACAGCCTTCGTAACATTTTCCGCAAGCGATACATTTATCGTTGATTTGTGCCAGATTGTTGGTAACGGTAACAGCTCCCTGTTCACAATTTTTAGCACATTTCATACAACCGATACATGCTGCCGAACAATTTTTCTTGGCGTCCACTCCTTTTTCTTTGTTGGCACATGCCACCCAAACCACGCCATTGTCGGTTACCGGTACTGCAACTATCAAGCCACGCGGACATGCTTTTGCACAAGAACCGCACGAAACACAAATTTCGGTATTGAATACCGGCAAATGGGTATTCGGATCGATAGTGATGCCACCAAACTGGCAGGATTTTACACAATCGCCACAGCCGATACATCCGTACATACAACCACTTTCTCCTGCGGAAACAGAATTGGCAAATGCACATGATGCAATGGAATCGTAATGTAATTTGGCAGGTGCATTTTCGCAAGTGCCATTGCAACGAAGCACCATCTTTGTTTTCACTGCCTGGCTTGCCTGACCGCCAAACAATTGTGCAATTTCATTGTTTTTACCACCGGCAGTACATATTTTGCCGTTCAAACCTTTATTTTTTACCACAAATTCAGCAAAATTTTTGCAACCGGCAAAACCACAGCCTCCACAATTGGCACCCGGCAACAATTCCAAAACTTCGTCTATCATAGGGTCTTCTTCTACTTTGAATTTTTGTGAAACAAAGTATAACAACAAAGCTGCTATTACTCCTATTGCCGCTAACACTGCTGTTGATATCCAAACAATATTCATCTTTATATCTTTTTTTATTTATTCAAAAACGGATGTGCAAAGATATAAAAAAAAATAATGCATTCCACCAAAATTTATGAGCAAATTAATAACCGATTTCAAAAGCAAACATATAAATGTTTTTTAATTTACCCGATTTGTGGCAAAACAAAATAGTATTTCATTTATTTTATGTTACTTATAATTATATATCAGGTTGCATGAAACCCACAAGCTGTAAAAAAAAATGACAACGCCAACTTGAGTAAATAACAAAACCCCATCCATCGTTATTTTTACTAATATACCTTCATTTGATGCCATTTCACACCTAAACTTATTTATATTGACAATCAAGTAATTATGCAAAATTTCGTTATTTTTTGCATTTTTTTCATATTTTTGCATCCCCTAAAATGACTATATTCCATGTTAAAAATACCTATAAATTGCTATGCGGGAATAAAAACGATATATTTACCTTTGCATCGTTAAAAATTATATTATTAATTGTATCTAAAAAAATCAAATTTATGTTAAAAAAAGAGTTTACATGTTTACTACTCTCCTTGTTATGCGGAGTTAGTTTGAATGTCTTCGGACAAGAAGCCGAAGAACAAGAACCGCCTGTATTTTTTGATGCCTCCTATACGGGCGATGTATTTGGTAATTGTGTAGGCGGCATCAAACAAGGTGTTACCTATATGGGTTTTGCCACCATAGGTTTTGGCATCAATACAGGTAGTATAGGCAAAGGCAGATGGAAAGGCGGTCAATTTTATGTCAGCGGGGGCTGCACCCATGGCGGCGAAGCATCTGCCAATTTGATTGGAGACTTGCAAGTTGCCAGCAACATTGAAGCCGGCAATCACGCCTTTTTGCAAGAATTGTGGTTCAAGCAAAATTTCAACGACAAGTTCGACTTCACCATCGGTTTGCAGGATTTGAATGCAGACTTTGCCACTTGTGATGAAGCCGGCTTATATATTAATAGTACCTTCGGTATCAATGCCGTTTTTGCAAGCAACGTTTCCACTCCTATTTTCCCTATCACGGGCTTAGGCTTCCAAGCAGGATGGAATATCACCGAAAACATTCGTTGGCAGGCATGTGTTTTTGATGGAGAAGTTTTTGATTTCGAAGACGAAAAACACCCCAATCCTTACAATGTAAAATACAGTTTAAGCCAAGGTGCTTTGGTTGCCACCGAATTTCATTATTATTTAAATGAAAGAGGCATCTATAAATTAGGAGCCTATTATCATTCCGCCGAAAATCAATTCGGTTTGTACGCCATTGCAGAACATCGTTTTGACAAATTCAGCGTTTTCGGAGAATTGGCATGGGCACCAAAAGCAAAAAACGATATATATTTAAATGTAATAGCCGGTATGAATTTCTATCTGTTTAAAGAAAGAGACGATGTATTCGGTATCGCATTGACAAGTGCCTTGTTGAGTGATGAATCTAAAAAACACGAAACCGTAATTGAGTTGACTTACAAATGTCAAATTATTGATCAATTGTTCATCCAACCCAACCTGCAATATATTATCAACCCTGCCGGAACGGAAGAAAAACTCAATAATGCTCTTGTTGCGGGGCTTCGTTTTGGCTTTGAATTTTAACACGAATAAAATTATCAAATTATATAATGGAAGAAAATAAAAGAAAAATTCAGACTTTAGCCGACCAACCGAGCGGTACCAGTTGTATCATCGTTCGGTTAATGGGTCACGGCAGTTTTATTCACCGCTTGGTAGAAATGGGTTTTGTCCGCGGTGAAAAAGTAAAGGTAATCAAAAATGCACCTCTCTCCGACCCTATTGAATATGAAATTATGGGAGGACGTGTATCTTTGCGGCGTATAGAAGCTGAACACATTGAAATTGTTCCTATTACAGAAGAAATTGCAGAACGCTACACCTTTAATGGCACGATCACCGAAGAAGTGGAACACATTATCGGAGAATCCGGCAAAACCATCACCGTTGCCTTGGTGGGCAACCCTAACTGTGGCAAAACCAGTTTCTTCAACAATGCCACCGGCATGAGAGAAAAAGTGGGCAACTATAGCGGTGTTACCGTTGACACAAAAGTCGGAACTTTCAAATACAAAGGCTACACCATACAATGTGTAGATTTGCCGGGCACCTATTCCATCACAGAATACAGCCCTGAGGAACTTTACGTTCGAAAATATATCACCGAACAACATCCTGACGTGATATTAAACATTGTAGAATCCACCAATTTGTATCGTAACTTATTCTTAACCACACAGTTGATAGACATGAACGTATTGATGGTGATGGCATTGAATATGTATGACGAATTGGAGAAAAAAGGCGACCGCTTGGACATTGACTCATTGAGTAATATGTTGGGATTCCCTATTATTCCTACTGTTGCCACCAAAGGCAGAGGTGTGAACGAGACCTTGGACAGCATTATTGAAATATATGAAAATAAAGCCAAAAATACCAAACATATTCACATTAACTATGGTGAAACAATAGAGAAATGTATTGGCAAAATAAAAGAGGAAGTTCAAAAAAATCCTAGCATCAACACCACCTATCCGGCTCGTTATGTTGCCATTAAGTTGTTGGAAAACGATCAAGAAACCTTGAAGGAAATTGCTTCCTTGGAAAACGCTGAAACTATCAAAAATATTGCCGCACAAGGCAGAGCTGAAATTGAAAAAGAATATAAGGAAGATTCTGCCACCAGCATGACCAATGCAAAATACGGATTTATTCGCGGTGCCATAGGACAAACCTATACCGTAAAAACGGAAAAAGTCCGTCAAAAAGCATACGAAGTGGATACCGTTCTTACCAACAAATGGTTGGGATTCCCTATTTTGGTATTTTTCTTATGGATTATGTTCCAACTTACTTTTACATTAGGAGCCTATCCGCAAGACTGGTTGGATATGTTCTTCTGCTGGTTGGGAGATATAGTCGGCAATGCCATGCCCGAAGGTGCCCTCAATTCTTTGCTCGTTGACGGTATCATCGGCGGTGTGGGTGCAGTATTTTCATTCCTGCCGAACATTTTGATACTATTCTTCTTTATTGCCTTATTGGAAGATTCCGGCTACTTGGCACGTGCCGCCTTTATGATGGACAAATTGATGCACAAATTCGGTCTGCACGGACGTTCTTTCATTCCTTATATTATCGGTTTCGGATGCAGTGTACCGGCCATTATGGGTACCAGAACCTTGCCGAACAAGAAAGACAGAATCCTCACCGCCTTCACCATTCCGTTTATGTCGTGCTCAGCGAGAATTCCTATCTATGTATTGTTTGTATCAGCATTTTTTGTCAAACATCAAGGTTTGATTATGTTGAGTGTATATTTGATAGGCATTTTGGTGGCACTGTTATCTGCATTATGGATGAAAAAATCCTTCTTCAAAAACGAAAACGACGACTATGTAATGGAATTACCACCTTACAGAATTCCTACTTTCCGTAGTGCTATCATTCACATGTGGGACAGAAGTGTACAATACGTTAAAAAGATGGGTACCGTTATTTTAGGAGCCACTATCGTTATCTGGGCATTGCAATATTTCCCGCAACACAGCACCGCCATTGACAACTATGCCGCACAAATTGAACAAGTGGAAGCCGATGAATCCATCGCCCCTGCCGACAAAGAAGAACAATTGGATGCATTGAATTTAGCCATGACATCGGAACAAATGGAAAATTCTTATTTAGGCAGATTCGGAAAAGTGATAGCTCCTGTATTCCAACCGCTTGGCTACGACTGGAAAATGAGTGTATCAATTTTGACAGGTTTGGCAGCCAAAGAAGTGGTGGTAGCTTCCATGGGTGTTTTGTACAATGCCGACCAAGAAGCCGACGAGGAATCCGAAGCATTGAAAGAAACCTTGCACAAACAAGTCTGGACAACAGGCAAACACGCAGGCGAACCTATTTTCACACCTTTGGTCGCCTATGGATTTATGATATTTGAATTATTGTGTTTCCCATGTATTGCCACTATTGCCGCCATTAGAAAAGAAATCGGCAGAAAATGGATGTGGTTTAATATTGCCTACTCCATCGCCATTGCTTGGCTGTTGGCATTCCTTATCTATCAAATAGGTATGTTGTTTTAAT
>JAEEGK010007547.1_pt1 | contig 25915 bp, 27 predicted proteins | sample 8958771 | NCBI WGS metagenome assembly JAEEGK01 (sample SAMN16246547, study PRJNA631951) | gut metagenome | biome: gut microbiome; feature: rumen; material: SC-attached | host: Bos | place: Iran: Karaj | collected 2018-10
AGCCGGGTGCTCTACATCAAAACTTTCGCCCTCGAGTATTCAAGCTAAAAGCCGCGCATTACCTAGACAACGTTGCTGATATCTATGGCGACGGAGCAGAAGGAGGGTATGATAATACTATTAACGCCATAAAAGAAGAGGCCCACGAAATAGAAGATGAACTGACCAAGGATAACATTCTTGATAAATTTAAAGATGCTTTCCAGGAAAGAGCCTTTACAAAGATTATTGAGTTTGGCGTCAAAGTTGCGAAAAAGGCTGTGCTGCATAAATTGGGTCTAGATGACTAATTTTGTGTTATGGTCGCTGAGAGTCGAGTACGTGTTTCATGTTATCTGTGCGACTCTCATTTGTCGTCAGCCATTTCCCGTGCGTTTCCTACATATGATGCCGCTTTGGGTGTATACCGACTATTTGAATAGCAACCATAAGGACACCGTTCGGGACATCGTCGTCAATTTCCTGCTATTCCTGCCAATAGGTTCGTTGCTGGCCGGCATCTAGCCATCGCTTAAATGGTATCAAGTGTCGCTCGTGGGGTGGTTGATTACTATGCTGTTGGATTTCTATTAATACTGTCTTAGCTAATTGCAGATACGAGAGAATGAGCCATCTTATGGAGGACATTATTAAAAAGTTTTTAACTAATGAGTTATAACTATTAGTCATTTTCTTATTTTTGTATTAATTAATAATATCAATATGATAATACGATTCCATAATTTGGGGCCAATCAAGTCAATAGACATTGATATATCTGCTCCATTGACCATTTTTACTGGACCTAATGGTACGGGGAAAACGTACGTCTCCTACCTAATAAATCAACTGCCGTCTAGTATGGGTGGCCAGTTTATGTTCTTGGCAAAAGCAGATAAGGCTCGTGTTAATCGTATCTTCAATTTAGATGTTTTTGAGAAGCAAAAGCCCTTGTCTGGCGAGTTGGATGCTGTTTTAATCTATGAGATAATAAAAGATGCGTTGGCGAGAGCATCTGCTTCTATATTAAGCGATGCTAGCTTATCTCTACCTAATAAGTCTAAATCATCTTTCAGAATAGAATTGGTAACGTCTATTGAAGAATGGACGTTAGAGTTGAAACAATCATCTTATTCTGTTGGTTTTTCTACACAATTCGTTAAGCGCGCCAACTCTTTTAAGTATTCAGTTGTGCCGGTTTTTCAAGAAGATGATTTTGATGCCCCGTTTTTCCAGGCATTTGTCCTTAATGCGCTTTTCTTCTCGGGTGCTATTAATTCCTTTATGTTTACAGCAGAAAGGACGGGTATATCATTGTTTAGTAAGGAGTTGGCGCTTGGAAGGTTGAAAGATGTTACCCGTGATAATGTTCCGAGATACCCTAAGGCGATTTCTGAAGCCTTGGCATTTGCTGAGGATCGTGCTCACATTTCTCAAAGAAAATCCCCTTTTGCTGATATATCACAGACAATAGAGAAGGAGATTATTAGGGGAACTGTAAATATTTCAGAAGATGGGGCTATGAGTTTTATGTTTGGAGATACTGAGATATCTCATCCTATGTCCTCGTCCACATCAAAGGCGCTTGGCGATTTTTTGTTTTACCTTAAGCATAGAGCAGAAAAGCAATCGATGATTGTTGTGGATGAACCTGAAATCCATTTGCATCCCAATAACCAAATTATCCTTACTCGACTTTTTGCTAGGATGATTAATCGTGGGCTTCGTTTGGTAATGACCACTCATAGTGATCATATTATCCGTGAAATCAATAATTTGATAATGCTTCACACAGTTGGGTCAAGGCAAAAAGAAAGGTTGTCGTTAGGCTATGCTAAAGAAGAATACCTTGATTACAAAGATGTACGGGCTTACTTGTTTGAGTGGAAGGGCAAGAAGGTTCATGCAAATCCCATTCTTATTGAGAGTGACGGATTTGCGGTTTCTTCAATAGATACTGTCATTGGATCAATAAATGATATTGCAGAGCGGTTGTATGTAGAAACGATGCAGAATCAATAGTATGGCTCAAATTTTAGATTATATCAAGAATTGCATCACTCCTCGTTTTATTCCTCTTGAACAAAAATTGTTGACTGAATCTTTCAATGTTGGGAAGGTCCAGGAGACAATGACCTGTGAAATCTGCCAAGAGATGCGAAACCAAGACTACTTGGTGTTGAAGTTCGATATAAAGGATGAAAATGCAAAACTCTTTCCCTTTTTTCAAGAGCAAGAGGGTTTGCTGTGTATGTGTGATTATATTGTGTTCGTTGAGGAGCCGAGAAAACTCACGGCTATTCTTGTCGAATTAAAGCACCATTCTGATAGTCCGGAAAGACAGATATATATCAATATGCCATTCGCGCGTTTTCTTGTTGAAAGGCTTAAAGAAGTTGATGAAACTGTATTTGATGGAGTTTCGATTCATTATCGCGGCATTGGTGTAAAAGCTAAATATAGGAGCCGCCCATTCACCAAGGGTTATGAAATGACCTTTAACGACAAGGATTATGCACTACTGCCTAATCCTCGCAAGATGTATTTGACTCTAATCTGCGATAGTGACGCGCCAGGCGATGCTTAAGGATTTTTATCTAATGCGATTATTGTTGAAGTACGTTAGAACCTTCATGTTTTGACGTGTGATAATGCTGCTGGCGGCGGTGACGCTGGCGGCCGGCGTGTCGTTTATCGACGACATCCATTCATTGCCCGATTCCGTCCGTCGGGTGGCGCAGTTCGCCGCGATGGGGATGATGTTCTGGCAGCTGGATATGGTCCACCTGAATCTTTGGTGGGCCGTCATCCTGGCGCTTATCGTGTGCGTCGGCGCAACCAACGTCTACAATTTTATGGACGGCATCAACGGCATCACGACCGGATATTCGCTGGCGGTGTTGATACCGTTGGCGCTGGTCAACCGTAGCGTGTCGTTTATTGACGAGTCATATTTGATAATCGCCATCCTCGGCGTGCTGGTGTTCAGCTTCTTTAATTACAGGCCTAAAGGCAAAGCCAAATGCTTTGCCGGGGATGTCGGCAGCATCGGCATCGCCTTTATTATGTTGCCATCGGCACTTTGATTGCCCGCATGGGAGATATTACCTGGATGATATTCCTTCTGGTCTATGGCATCGACGGCTGCTGCACGATGACTCATCGTATTATGCTCCACGAGCATCTTGGCGAGGCGCACCGCAAGCACGCCTATCAGCTTATGGCCAATGAGTTGGGCATCTCGCATGTGGTCGTGTCGCTCATTTATATGGCATTGCAGTTGGCCATTTCTTTGATTATGGTCTATCTGATTCCCGACACGGTTCTTGCGCATTGGATCTATCTGGTCGCCGTCGGCGTTCTGCTCGTGTTAGGGTACGTGCTCTTTATGAAGAAGTACTATCACCTGCACGAGGAGTATCTGGCTGGGCTGGGGGAAGTTAAAAGAAGATCGCAGACGGCAAGAATGGCTTTAGTCCACCTGTAGTTGTGTCGTTATTTGCCGATTCGGCAAGTTTTGAGGAGGGGAACTGAGAACATTGTATTGCAGAAATGAGTACATTTGTGACTATGATCATCGACCAACATATTCTTGATGAATTGACGGCGGCGGCGAAGGCGTCGCCGCGGCTGCGGATGAATATGGACTTGCGCAACAGTCCGGAAGATAAGTCGCAGCGGATGCTGAATGCGATTGAGCCGGGGACGGATATGCCGATACACCGGCATATGGGCTCCAGCGAGACGGTAATCTGCCTGCGCGGGCATTTTGAGGAGTATATGTACGACGAGGAAGGCAACCTGACCGATACGTTCGATATGGTGCTGGGCGGACTGGTTCTCAACATCCCCATCGGGCAGTGGCACAGCCTCAAGTCGCTGGAATCCGGCACGGTGCTCTTCGAGTGCAAGGACGGCGCATACCAGCCGCTGGCGGAGGCGGATATTATGAAGTAACATGGCTGTAATATCATACGACAAGGCCGGTGCATAGACATCGGCCTTTTGTTTTTGTACGCAGTGTTGAGATTTTTGTGTAAAATTGCACCGATGTCAGATAAATTCACGTATAGCGTTTCGGAGAACAATATCCACCTGGAGTATTCGTTCAAGGTGCCTAAGGAGGACTTTGAGCGGGAGCTGACCACGATGCGCGAGCAGCACCCCGAGAGCAAGGTCTGGAATCGGACCATCAAGTCGCTCATGATGGAGTGGGCGGTGCACAATGCGCTGCACGCGTTTGGCTTTTTGCGCAACCGCACCTCGCACACCGACCTGAATTGGCCTCAGGCTTGGATCTTCCGCGTCGGCTACGCCATCTTCGGCAAGCTTGTCTGGCCGTTCATCAAATAGCGTGGTTTCTCCGTGAGCGGGCTACGAAAACACCCCAAAAACCGTGGCCGGCGGGCGCAAAAAACATGAGCGGGCCACGAAAACACCCCAAAATCGTGGCCGGCACCCCAAAAAATGTGAACGGGCCACGAAAACACCCCAAAATCATGGCTGGCGGCCCTTCCCGCCACTAGTGAGGCTTGCTGTCGCGGCGGGAGAGGGGGAAGATCTCGTCTATGGTCTCCGTCGTGAGCTTGAGGAGTCGGGCAATCTTTGCATTGTCGGCGTTGTAATCGAAGTGGAGCGTCCTGGCGAGTTCCAGCTTCTGCTCCCGATCCAGCAGCGACGCGCGTTCCCCGTTATACTTTTGCCGGCACTCCCGCCTTATGATATCAAACAGTTCGTCATCGGTATAGAACACCGTATCGCCCGCCAGCGCCGCTATGTCGCGATATGATTCGATGTCCTTGGCAATCTTGTAGAAGTAATGCCGGGCATCCCGGAACACTCCTTCGCCAATGTCCAGCCGACAGTAGTTCACCGGGGAGAAATATCCGTCCACAACAGTGTACGTGTCGGGGTAGTCAATGCTCTTGGAATGAACGAGTTGTCGCTTGTCTTTAATGCCGTACTTCCCGAAGAAAGTCTGTCGCCGCTCTTTTGCCCAAGGGTTGAAGTAGTAGCCGTTGGCGCCGTAAGGATAAGTAAACGGGGTCTGGCTCGGATCGACCACAAAGTTGTTGCGATTGACGTAGGCGATGTGGTTGCGCATCGATTCGAGGTCGCCGACAGCGATTGGCCGCCCGCACTCGAAGTGCCCCAGGTCGGTCTTCTTGCCGTTCGAGTAGAGGTATCGGTTCAGTCTTTTTTTGAACAGCGCGAAAAACTCTAACGCCGCCGCCTCGCTGCCGCACAGTATAAAATGAACGTGGTTGCTCATCAGCTCGAAGGTGATGATGCGCACGTCGGGGCAGTCGTAGGCGCTTGTGGCTACGAGGGTCATCGCGCAGACATAGTCATCCTTGCTCTCGAAGATTATGGGCTGCTTTTCGCCGGGCGTGCACAAATGCCAAATGTCGCCAAACTTGTTCAGCGTCCATGCGAATACCTGACGACATCTGCTTTCTTTTTCGGCGAAAGACCGTTGTTGCGACGCCTGCGCGTCCTCGTAGAAATCCGTAGCCATATCTATCACTTTTACCACCAACGCCACATCGGCTCTGGATAGGACAAAGATAGTACGTGGCGGAGCGATTTGCAAGGGGTGCGGGCCACGAAAACGGCCCAAAATCGTGGCCGGCGGGCGTAAAACCGTAAGCGGGCTACGGAAACCGCCCAAAATCGTGGCCGGCGACCGGAAAAACGTGAGCGAGCCAGGAATACCACCGAAACTATGGCCGGCGGCCGGAAAAACGTGAGCGGGCCAGAAAAAAGGCCAAAATTGTGGCCGGCGGGGCAAATTACCGCGAGCCGGCTTCTGACGCGGCCCCCGCAACTGCCCCCGTCGCTGCCCCCGTCGCTTCCGCCGCCTCTGCGGCATCTCTGGCTGCTTTCGCCGCCTCGTCCGCCTCGGTATCGTTCAAAAACGGGAAGGCATGGCCTTTGACCAGCCAGGCGAAGCCGAAGAGCATCAGCAGGACGACCTCCAGAATCATCGCAAACCAGCCGGGGCAGGCGGTCACGCGCGTTACAAAGAAGACCGCCTCCACCACCAGCATGCCGTATCCGCACACCCGGTAAATCTTGTTGCGCAGCTTCTTGCGCTCGGTCATGGTGTGACGGTATTTGGTGAACTGGCAGATGCTGTTCAGCGCGATGGCCAGAAAGAAGAGCGCTGCGCAGCCGGCGTGGATGTAGTGCGAGATCTCCACCGGAATCTGGAAGAAGCCGACCGGCGTGCCGTCGGGCACCCAGCTGACCTTGCACGGAAACAGCACAATCCCCAGGCCCGAAATCCCGGCGGCGGAGGTCAACAGATTGTCCGTCAGGTCATAACCGATGTAGGAAATCAGCACGATGCAGGCCGGGACCAGCACGCCCACCAGCGCCGGACTCTGGTAATACGTGGCGGAGAGGCTCCACCACCAGTCCTCGCCGGGATGCGCCGCGATGCTGGCAGAAAACAGCGCCAGCACGGGCAAAATGATCCCCAACAGTCCGCACAGGTTGCGGATCCGCAGATACATCCTCACTTCTTTGGTAGAATTCTTGGCCATACTTATTTTTTTTAGAAAAGGCGGTCTAAGGTACGAATAATAGTGCGTATCTTTGTGCGAAACCGCAACTGGACATGACTTTTTCTTCTATATACAATTGTGCCATAGAGACGCTTGCTCCCGTGCCGAAGACGCACTGGCTGGCTATCGGGATTCTGACGCTGGCGGTGGCGGCGCTGCCCCTGATACGGAAAAAGACCTCGGTGTATGGTGCTATTGCCCTGGGTATCACTGCGTTTGTGTCTCTGCTTTTCCTGGAACTGGCGGTGGTGGTGCGCTATTGCGGATTGGTGGAATTCAACCTCGGCGTCGATTTTAAACTGGATCTTTTTAGGGTCTTGCGCTGTGACAGGCTCGGCTACGAGACGCTGTTCAATATCATCTTGTTTGTGCCGTACGGCTTCTTCTTTTCCGAATATCTGACCGAGACCAGGCAGCTTGGCGCTTGGTGCAAAGTAGGTTACGCCACCCTGGCTACTTTTGCCCTGTCGATGTTCATCGAGTGCCTCCAGTTGATATTCCGCGTGGGCTATTTTGAGATGACCGATTTGGTGATGAACATCCTCGGCGGCTTTGTAGGAGCAGTGCTGGCGATGCTGTGGCGGAAATTGTTAAATTTGCATAATAAACAATCATAACGATGAATTGCGAAGAACAGTTTAGCCGGATATACCAGCGCGCCCCCGAGGCGATGTCGTTCTGCCCGTACCGGATATGCCCTATCGGTGCACATTCCGACCACAACCTTGGAAAAATTACAGGACTCGCCATTGACAAGGGCATTCACCTCGCTTATTCGCCAAAGCAGAACGGGGTGGTGGAGATGTCGTCGCTGCAGTTTGCCAAACGGGCGCAATGGCACATATCCTCTGTCCCGCAGCTCAAGCAGGGCGACTGGGCCGACTATCTGCGTGGCGCAACATGGGCGCTGTCTAAGAATTATCGTCTTCAAACCGGTATTTGCGGCGTCATAGAGGGCTCCCTGCCCATCGGCGGCCTGTCGTCTTCTGCGGCGGTAATCATATCGTTCTTGAAAGCCCTCTGCAAGGTCAACGGCATCCGTCTGGATCAGCAGCAACTCATTGATATTGCTTACGATGCGGAGCGCAATTATGTCGGGGTGAGCGTGGGCAAGCTGGACCAGAGCTGCGAGGTGCTCAGCCGTAAGAATCACCTGCTTTATCTGGACACCAAAGACGGCTCTTACCAGCTGATTCCGCAGAATCCGGCAATGAAGCCATACAAGATTGCTATCTTCTATTCAGGGCTGGAGCACAGCCTGATCGGGTCCAAATTCAATATGCGTGTGGACGAACTTCGCGCCGGGGTATATGCGCTCCAGGCGATCGCAGGGCTAGAATACGGCAAGTTCTCTGAGGCGATGGCGCGCGATGTGCCACGCGAAGTGTACGAGCGGTACAAAGACCGGCTGCCGGTACAGTGGGCCCGCCGCTGCGAGCATTGGTACACCGAATTCGAACGGGTAGAGAAGGGGGCCGAGGCGTGGCTCCGCGGCGATATCGAGGAGTACGGCCGGCTGTCGTTTGAATCGGGCTGGAGCAGCATCCACAATTGGGAATCGGGTGCGCCCGAGCAGATTCGTCTCTACGAGATCATGACCCAAACAGAAGGCATTTACGGCGGCCGTTTCAGCGGTGCCGGCTTCAAAGGTTGCTGCATGGCCCTCATCGACCCCGCTTTTGAAGAGTCGATAAAACGCAATGTAACAAACGAATACCTCAAATCTTTCCCGGAGATGAAGGGCAAATACGAGGTCTTTATCTGCGAAAGCGCCGACGGCGTTACTCTTTGATCTGCTATGAAATGTCTGATACTTGCTGCGGGCTATGCGACCCGCCTGTACCCGCTGACGGAGAATTTTCCGAAACCGCTGCTGAAGGTCGGCGGCAAGGCCATACTTGACTGGTTAATAGATGATTTGGAGGCGTCGGCCGTGGTGGATGAATACATAGTTGTTACGAACCACAAGTTCGCTCAGATTTTTGAAGAGTGGGCTGGCGGCAGGCGGGAAAAGATAACCATTGTGGACGACCAGACGTCTACCAACGAAACGCGGCTGGGCGCCGTCCGCGACATTCAGTTTGCGGTGAATCAGTGCAGCATCGACAGCGACCTGCTGATAATGGCGGGCGATAACCTGCTCTCTTTCAGCCTCGGGCGGTTCATCGATTATTGGCAGCAGAAGGGAACTTCCTGCGTAATGCGCTTGTACGAGCCGGACGAGGCGAAGCTGCATTCGCGCGGTATATTGGAGGTGGATGAGTCCGGCAGGGTCGTTTCTATGGAAGAAAAGCCGGCCGTGCCCCGCAGCCACTGGTGCTGCCCGCCGTTCTATATTTACAACCGCGACGATCTGCGCCGTCTGCCCGAGGCCATCGCCTCCGGTTGCGGTGTGGATGCTCCCGGCAGCCTCGTCTCCTGGATGTGCAGCCGGACGCCAATCCACGCCTGGGAGATGCCCGGCCCGAGGTACGATATCGGCAATCTGGAAAGTTACCGCGCCGTACAGGAAATTTTTTCTTAAATTTGCTGATATGAAGACGATTTTAGTGACCGGCAGTGCCGGGTTTATAGGGGCCAATCTGGTGATGCGGCTGCTGGAGACCCCCGATCAGGTCGGGGGTGACGGTGGTTTGACCATCGTCGGGCTGGACAATATGAACGATTATTACGATGTTTCGCTGAAGGAGTATCGGCTGCGGAAGATAGAGGAGCGCTTCGCGGAGGTGTCGTCAAAACAGGCTGCCGAGTCACCGTCATGCCCGGCTGCGACCGGGCATCTCGCGTACACCTTCGTGCGCGGCAGCATCGCCGACCGCGACCTGGTTAATCGTCTCTTTGAGGAGTATCACTTCGACATCGTCGTCAATCTGGCGGCACAGGCGGGGGTGCGGTATTCCATTGAGAACCCCGACGTCTACATAGAGAGCAATATCATCGGCTTCTACAATATACTGGAGGCGTGCCGGCACCATCCGGTGGAGCATCTGGTGTACGCTTCCAGCTCCAGCGTCTACGGCGGCAACAAGAAGGTGCCGTTTGCTGTTGAGGACCGGGTGGATAATCCCGTTTCGCTGTACGCGGCCACCAAGAAGAGCAACGAGCTTATGGCGCACTGCTATTCCAAGCTCTACGACATTCCGTCCACCGGCCTGCGATTCTTTACCGTCTACGGCCCCGCCGGCCGGCCCGACATGGCTTACTTCGGCTTTACCAATAAGTTGTTGCGCGGAGAGACCATCCAGATATTCAACTACGGCAACTGCCGCCGCGACTTCACCTATGTCGATGATATTGTGGAGGGCATCGTCCGCGTGATGGCTAAGGCTCCGGCACGGACCCCCGATCAGGTCGGGAGTGACGGAGGTGTCAGTTCCGGGAGTGACGTCATGCCCGATTCCGGGCGCGTCATGCCCGACCCCGATCGGGCATCTATCCCGTACGCCGTCTACAACATCGGCGGCGGCCAGCCGGAGAACCTGCTCGACTTCGTCAACATCCTTCAGGAAGAACTCGTAGCCGCCGGCGTCCTGCCGCAGGACTTCGATTTCGACGCCCACAAACAGCTGGTTCCGATGCAGCCGGGCGATGTCCCCACCACCTACGCCGACTCTACCGCCCTGGAGCGCGATTTCGGCTTCACCCCCCGCATCACCCTCCGCGAAGGCCTCCGCCACTTTGCCCGCTGGTATAAGGAGTACTACGGGTAGATTTCGCCCGCCTCGCTGGTCCTACCGGTCCACTGGCAAACATGCTAAAGCGCCTGGCTGGACTTTTTGTCAGCAGAAAGGTGACAATATGTCCACTATAGGCATCTGGCACTGCGTTTGATTCAACTCATAGCGGCTCCGCAAGGGGCCCCGGGAATAAGGCCCGCGAGGGCAAGAAACCGGAACGATTAAAGTTTTTGAACTATGTTACCTATGAGAAGAACGCAAGACAGTTGGCTGCCGGACATTTTCAATGACTTTTTCGACAACAGCTGGATGGCCAGGGCAAATTACACCGCCCCTGCAATCAATGTGATTGAAAACGAAAAAGAGTACGATGTGGAACTCGCCGCACCGGGACTCGACAAGGATGATTTCAATGTCCGCGTAGACAACGAGGGCTACCTCCATATCAATATGGAGAAGAAGTCAGAACACAAGGAAGACAAGAAGAAGGGTCGCTATCTGCGCCGCGAGTTCTCGTACGAGAAGTTCCAGCAAACGCTGCTGCTCCCCGACGACGTGGACTGCGAGAAGATCGAGGCCAAGGTAGAGAAGGGCGTGCTGAACGTTCATCTGCCCAAGAAAGAGGTTGTGGTACAGCCCGCCGCTACCAAGCAGATTGACATCAAATAGGCGTCCGGCCTATTCAGTTACATAAAAAGCGCAACCGAACGGCTGCGCTTTTTTTATTGATTGTCATTCTTTTCTTTCTTTTTGGTGAACCTGACCGACCAGAGGATGATTACAGAGACGACGGTGACGATTGCAGAGAGCGCAAGCAGGCCAGCCCCGGCGGCGAGTCCGATGACGGCGGTGATGAAAATGCAGGCGGCTGTGGTCAGGCCAATGATGCCGTCGGACCCCTTGAGTATGAGGCCGGCGCCGATGAAGCCCACGCCGGTAAGCACCTGTGCGGCAATTCGGCCCGGATCGCCGTTATGCAGCGTCATGTTATCCTGGCAGATGTATATGGATACCACCATCGCCAGGGCGGAGGCTGTGCTTATCAGTATAAACGTGCGAAAACCGGCCGGATGGTGGTGAATCTGCCGTTCGGCTCCGATTGCCGCCCCAAGAAGCAAGGCGACGCCGACGCGTATCAGGGCTGTAGTGAGAGTTATGGGTTCCATTCGAGTTTGTATTACACGCACAAATTTAACCTAATTTTTATTTGTTTTTCCCTATCTTTGCGCAAATTATACATACACGTTATGAATATCAGCGACAACAAAGTAGTACATTTAGTATATCAACTGGAAGTGGACGGGCAGATTGCCGACAGCTGCGATGCAACGCGTCCGTTGGAGTTTATCTTTGGCGCAGGGTATCTGCTGCCCAAATTTGAAGAGAATATAGAAGGCAAGACTGTCGGCGACAAGTTCGACTTCCGTCTGACCGCAGCCGAAGGCTACGGCGAATATGACCACCGCGCCGTCGTTGACCTGCCCAAGAGCATTTTTGAGCGTGACGGCGAGTTTGCCTCCGACATCGTTTTTGTGGGCAATGTCATACCGATGATGAGCCAGCAGGGCGGTGTGATGCCCGGCAAGGTACTGGAGATTGGCGCCGACTCCGTCAAGATGGATTTCAACCATCAGATGGCCGGCAAGGACCTCCATTTCACCGGCGAAATACTTGTGGTGCGCGACGCAACCGAAGATGAGCTTCGCGACGGCCTTCACGGTGAGCGCAAGGGTTGCGGCGGGTGCAATGGCGGTAACTGCGGCGATGGCGGCTGTGATAAAGGCTGTGATAAGGGCTGCGACTGCAAATAAGCATATTCCAAAGAAATGAACCCGCAAAAAACATCTGCCAATAAAGAGCAGATTCTGATCCGTATTACTGGCAAGGACCGGGCGGGTCTGACCGCCTCCGTGATGGACATTCTGGCCCGTTACGACGCCCAGATACTGGACATCGGCCAGGCCGATATACACAGCAGTCTGTCGCTTGGCATACTGATCCGCATCTCCGCCAAGAGTTCGGGTCAGGTGATGAAGGAGCTGCTTTTCAAGGCCACGGAACTGGGCGTAGCCATAGGATTCGAACCGGTTTCGGACGATGACTACGAGGAGTGGGTCGGCCGCCAGGGCAAGAACCGCTACATCCTCACAATCATTGCCCGCAGCCTCTCTGCAAAGCAGATTGCCGCTGCGGCCAGGGTCATATCCACCCACGGACTCAACATCGATTCCATAAAGCGTCTCACCGGACGGCAGAGCCTGAAACAGTCCAACGGAGCCGTGCGCAGCTGTATTGAGTTTTCCCTGCGAGGCGTGCCTGACGACCGCGACGCGCTTCAGGCCGACCTGATGCACATCTCCTCCGAAATGGGCATCGACTTTTCTTTCCAGCGCGACAACATGTTCCGCCGTATGCGCCGCCTGATCTGCTTCGATATGGATTCTACGCTGGTCCAGACCGAGTGCATAAACGAACTGGCGGCCCGCGCCGGAGTAGGCGACAAGGTCAAGGCCATCACGGAGAGCGCGATGCGCGGCGAGATAGATTTCAAGGAGAGTTTCCGCCGCAGGGTGGCGCTGCTCAAGGGGCTGGATGCCTCTGTGATGCAGGAAATTGCGGAAAATATGCCCATTACGGAGGGTGTCGACCGCCTTATGGAGGTGCTCAAGCGCGCCGGATACAAGATTGCAATCCTCAGCGGAGGATTCACCTATTTTGGCGAATATATACAGCACAAGTACGGCATCGACTACGTTTATGCCAACGAGCTTGAAATCGGAGAGGACGGCAAGCTGACCGGCCGGTACGTCGGCGATATAGTGGACGGCCGCCGCAAGGCCGACCTGCTGAAACTCATCGCCCAGATGGAAAAGGTCAACCTGGAGCAGACAATCGCCGTGGGCGACGGCGCCAATGACCTGCCAATGCTTTCCGCCGCCGGATTGGGCATCGCCTTCCACGCCAAGCCGCGCGTACAGGAGAGTGCCCGCCAGAGCATCAACACGATAGGCCTGGACGGCGTGCTCTATTTCCTCGGCTTCAAGGACAGCTACCTTGGCAAACAGGGCAGAATGCAGTAAATTATGAACCTCGCCCAGCTCTTCAAGCATATCCGGCCTTTCGTGCGCCCTTATCGCTGGCTGGTGATTATCACTCTGATACTCACCTTGATAGGCTCTGCGATGCAGCAGGTCAATGCCATTGTGCTGGACAGGACCGTGGATGCCATCAACGCCCTTATCGGCACAGATTTCACCTGGTCTGCGGCGGCGCGCATCCTCACCATCATATCGATAGTATTATTGGGCAAGGAGATTCTCTCTGCACTGGTGACCTTCGCGCAGAACTACTACGGCGAGCGGATGCGGATCTTCGTCTCCCGCGACCTCTCGCAAAGCGTAATCGAAAAGGTGCTGACCTTCCGGATGGCCTATTTTTCTTCCGACGCCAACGCCACCGGCAAGGTGCAGGCCCGTATAGATCAGGGTGTTAGCAGCATCTCCCGCACCGTGCAGAATTTCTTTATCGACCTGCTGCCGCTCTTTACCAGTGCCGCGCTGGCGCTGATTTTGATGTTCGCCGCCAACGTATATGTGGGCCTGGTGGCGCTGGGCATAGTGCCGATATATTTCTGGATAACCTACCGACAGGCGCGGCGGCTCAAAGGGTGGAGGCGCGAGATGCGCAGCTACCTGGAGAATAAGAGCCAGGGCATAAAGAATATCATCGATTCGATAAACGTCATCAAGAGTTTCAACCGCGAGGGGATTGAAGCTGCCAAGCAGCTCGAAATCCAGAATAACGTCACCGCCAATCAGGTCAAGACGCGGCAGGTGGGCTTCTATTATTCCGGCGTCAAGAGCTTCGTGAAACAGGTCGGTACGGTGCTGGTGATAATCCTCACCGCCTATCTGGTGCTCAGCGGCTATCCCGGAATGAGCATAGGTAAGATTATGTACCACGTGATGCTTTTCTCCAACGTGATTGCCCCGATCACCCAGCTGCAGCGCATCTTCGACGACGTTAACGACGCCCTGATATATGCCGAAGGATTCTTCAGCATACTCGATTCCGACGAGGAGATTGAACCTACCGGTAATTACCGGCCGGAGAAGATTTATGGCCGGTTTGAACTGCGCGACGTGGATTTCACCTATCCAAACGGCACCCAGGCGCTGTTCGGCGTGAATATGGTCATCGAGCCCGACAAGATAACCGCTCTGGTTGGTTTGTCCGGCGCCGGCAAGAGTACCATAGTGAACCTGCTGGACAAGTTCTATGAGCCGCAGGTGGGCACCATCAACCTGGACGGCGTGGACCTGCGCGAGTATGATACCAAATATCTGCGCGAGAACATTGGCCTGGTGCTGCAGAAGAACCACATTTTTGACGGAACTATAGAAGAGAATATCCGTTACGGCAAGCCCGACGCCACTCACGAAGAGGTCGTGGAAGCGGCAAAGAAGTCTTTCATCTACGACCAGATAATGGCGTTGCCAAAGCAGTTCGAGAACAAGGCCAGCGACCTTTCAGGCGGGCAGCAGCAGCGCATCGCCATAGCCCGCATGTTTCTCAAGAACCCGCCCATCATCTTCCTGGACGAGCCTACCGCCAGTCTGGACGCCATTGCCACCGAGCAGATCAAGAACAGCATCGACGCCATCAAAAAGGACCGCACCGTTATCATCATATCGCACAGCATTTCGCAGATTATCGACAGCGAGATGGTGTATGCGCTGCAGAACGGCAGGGTGGAGGAGAGCGGAGACCCCGATACCATATATAAGAAAGGCGGCATTTACAAGGATATCATTGACGCCAGCGCCCGCAGTCTCAATATAGAGAAGATTGCGAAAACCATTTCTGAAAAATAAATTTTGAATTTTCAAAATTCTTTCCGTACTTAGTAGGTTATTTTGAACCATAGGTACAATGGAAGAAGAGAAAGTTCTGACGCTGGCCGACATCCCCGAGAAGGGGCGGTGCGTCATCGCCAAGATTCATGGCCACGGAGGTTTCCGCAACCGCATCATGGAACTTGGCTTCATCAAGGGACAGACAATCAGCGTACTTAAGAATGCGCCGCTGCGTGACCCCATCGAGTATGAGATACTGGGCAGTCACGTCTCCCTGAGGCGGAGCGAGGCCAAGAATATCGAGGTCGTTTCCCTGGACGAAAACTATCACCCCGACTTCAATTTCAACGGAACTCTGGAAGAGCACGTCAAGGCGGAGGTCGAAGAAATCACCAAGCACATTACCGTGGCCCTTGTGGGCAATCCCAATTGCGGCAAGACATCGTTTTTCAACTTCGCCACCGGCCTGCATGAGAAGGTGGGTAATTACAGCGGCGTAACGGTCGATTCCAAGGTAGGCACGTTCCACCACAACGGCTACACAATTGACCTGGTGGACCTGCCGGGTACCTATTCCCTTACCGAGTACTCGCCGGAGGAGTTGTATGTGCGCAATTACATAGTCAATCAGAAGCCCGACCTTGTGCTGAACATTGTAGATGCCGGCAATCTGGAACGCAACTTGTTCCTGACCACCCAGCTGATTGACATGAACCCCCGCATTGTGATGGCGCTCAATATGTACGATGAACTGCAGGCCAGCGGCGACAAGCTGGACCACGAGAGCCTCTCCCGTATGCTGGGCTTCCCAATAGTGCCGGTCATCGCCCGCACGGGGCAGGGAATAGACGATGTGCTGGAGCAGATTGTCAAGGTTTATACCGATGCCGAAGGCGCCTCCAAGCATATCCATATCAACTACGGCGACAATGTCGAACCGCATATCGCCAAGATTAAAAATCTGGTGGAGGCGAACCAGGAAATCCGGGATGACTATCACGGACGTTACGTCGCCCTGAAGTTGATTGAGAATGATAGTGTTACTCACAAAAGCCTTGAGAAATATCCTAATTATCAGCAAATAAAACAAGCTAGTAACAAGGCGCGCGAGGCGCTCGAAAGGGAGTATCACGACGACATCGTGAGCGTGGTTTCGGGGCTGAAGTACGGCTTCATCAAGGGCGCGCTCAGCGAAACTTTGACACCCGCAAAAGACGACCGGAGAAAGAAGTCGTATACCCTGGATTCGATACTGACCAACAAATGGCTCGCAATCCCCGCCATGATTCTGTTGATATGGCTGATGTTCAGTGCCACCTTCAAGCTTGGCGCATATCCGCAGGCCTGGCTGGAGCAAGGCATCGCCGCTCTAGGCAATTGGGTCGGATCTATCATGCCAGAAGGTATGCTCCGCGACCTGATTGTGGACGGCATAATAGCCGGGGTCGGCGGCGTTTTGGTCTTCCTGCCCAACATCCTCATACTCTTCTTGTTCATATCGTTCTTCGAGGACAGCGGCTATATGGCGCGCGTGGCGTTCATCATGGACAAGCTGATGCACCGCATCGGCCTGCACGGCAAGTCGTTCATACCGTATATAATCGGCTTCGGCTGCGGCGTGCCGGCGATTATGGCCACCCGCACCCTCGAAAGCCGCAAAGACCGAATCCTTACGATAATCACAATACCGTTCATGTCCTGCTCCGCCAGGCTGCCGGTGTTCCTGCTGTTCGTGTCGGCCTTCTTCAAAAAGAATCAGGCGCTGGTGCTCATAGGGCTGTATATCATCGGCATTCTGGTGGCCGTTGTCACCTCTTTGCTGATGAAGAAACTGGTGTTCAAGAATACCGACGACCAGTTTGTGATGGAACTGCCGCCATACCGTTTTCCGACGCTGCGCAATGTGCTGCGCCACATGTGGGAAAAGAGCGCGCAGTACCTCAAGAAGATGGGTACCGTGATCCTGGCCGCATCCATTATCATCTGGGCGCTGGGATACTTCCCTCGAGCCAAGGAAGGGCAGACTGCAGCAGAACAGACGGCTCAGTCGTACATAGGCAAGATTGGCAAGGCAATCCAGCCCGCTTTCGCTCCGCTGGGCTTCGACTGGAAGATGAGCGTGAGCCTGCTCACGGGATTCGCCGCCAAGGAGGTCGTGGTGTCGTCGCTGGGTGTGCTCTATTCGCCTGATGGAGAGGAAGCTGAAGAGGCATCGCTGGCCGGCAATCTGAAAGCCGCAACGGACGTTTCCGGCAATCCGGTCTTTACCAAGCCGGTGGTGTGGTCGTTCCTGCTGTTCGTGCTGCTCTATTTCCCGTGCATCGCCGCGGTGAGTGCCGTCCACAAGGAGGCCGGCCGCAAATGGGCCTGGTTCACGGTGCTTTACACCACCGCCGTCGCCTGGGTCGTATCGTTCATAGTTTATCACATCCTTCTGCTTTAGATGGTACAGGAGATCATAGCATACGCGGTCATTGCCCTCACCGCAGGCTTTATCATCTATAGCATCTTCTTCAAGAAGAATAAGGGCTGCAGCTGCGGCGAGAAATCCTGTGATGGTTGTCCGTATTGCAACTCTTGTAAAGACGTCCGCCGCGATTAACGGCGCCAGCCGCTGCTCCGTGGCACCTACATCTCTGACTATCAGTGTATTGTGACATTTCCCTTGCGCATTTTGACGCAAGGGAGATAGCATAATATGCTGTAAATCAGCTGGATTGCTGCCACGCTTGGCGGCGGGCAGATGCCTCGCATGAAAGCCATGCTCCCTGTCGCTTCGCCCGCTTCGCTCGCGCCCGGAATGCGCTCGCTCCCGCGACCTAGCTAACGCCGGTCGCATGTTCTTTCATGCTTCGGTCAATATCTGCCCGCCATTCAATAATAAATCGTATCTTTACAAGTATGAATCCGAATGCCCAACTGCTGCGGGAATATGCCGCGAAATATAACGACCCAGTCTATTTTCAGGAAGATCCGATAATCTTCCCGAAGCGTTTTGCGGAAATGTACGCCCGCGGCGAGGCGGACCTCAAGGACGTGGAGGTGGCGGCGGTGATAGCGGCCCACCTGGCATGGGGCCGCCGCTCAATGATTGTGCGCGACTGCGGCCGGGCATTCGACGAGATGGGCTGGAAGCCGTACGACTATGTGATGAAGGGCTGCTACCGCTGCGAACCCTGCTCGCTGCACCGCACCGTCAAGTGGAGCGAATTTGCCGAAATCTGCGGCGCTCTGAAGGCTTTCTACGAGAAATACGACACTCTGGAGCACCTCTGTCAGGACGACTTCCGCACGGAAATATTTCGCCGCAAAAGCGACCCTTCCGCCGCCAACAAGAAGATAAACATGCTCCGCCGCTGGATGGTGCGCCACGACGGCAAGGTCGACCTCGGTCTCTGGCGCGATTCATCGCCCGCAGACCTAATAATCCCGCTGGACGTCCACGTCCACACGGTTGCCAAAGAAATGGGCCTCACCGCGCGCAACAGCGCCGATATCAGGACCGCGCTGGAAATCACCCGCGAACTCTCTGAAATCTTTCCAGGCGACCCTTGCCTGGGAGATTTTGCCCTTTTCGGCTACGGAGTCACCCGCAAATAGGCTACATGGCATTTTTTTAGTATATTTGGTGGATAAAAGCCACCGAATGCCCAAACTGTTCATTATCTCGGGTTGCAACGGCGCCGGAAAAACCACGGCGTCTTACACTATCCTGCCCGAAATGTTCGGTCTGCGCGAGTGTGTCAATTCCGATGAGATAGCCGAGCGCCTGTCGCCAAACAAGCCGGAGGCGGCGGCAATCCGTGCCAGCCGCATCATGCTGGAGCGTATGAACGAACTTATGGACAAACGGATCGATTTCGGCGTGGAGACTACCCTGGCTACCAGGAGCCTGCTGCGCGTGATAGAAGATGCCAAAAGCCTTGGCTACGTGGTAATCCTGATTTATTTCTGGCTCAATTCTCCAGACCTGGCGGTAGAAAGAGTGGCAAGGCGCGTAGCGTCCGGCGGCCATAACGTCACCGAGCCGACCGTCCGCCGTCGCTATGTCCAGGGCATCATCAACCTGATAAGCCGCTACATACCGGTGGTGGACCGCTGGATGATATTCGACAACTCGTCGACGCCGGCAGCCATGATAGCCGAAGGCGGCAAGGATGAAATGACAAAAATCCACAACAAGGCTATTTATACCAGTTTAACCGAACTAGAACAGAGTTGAAGTGAAAAGATTATTCCTGATTCTGACCCTGGCGCTGAGTTGCGCTGTCTCTTACGCACAGTCTATCGACGTCCATCCCAAGTCCCCCGCGGTGCCGGAATATGTCGATTTTGCAGGCGACCGGATCACCTTTGACCGGGACGACCTCTACGAGCGTATGGACCGCGAGCTGATGACCTTCACCTATATGCACACCACCTCCAGCCTGATGCTCAAGCGCAGCGTCCGCTTTTTTGCGCAGGTGGTGCCGATTCTCAAGGAAAAGGGCATCCCGGAGGACCTGAAGTACCTGATGGTGATAGAGAGCAACCTGGACCCCAAGGCGGTGTCGGTGTCGGGCGCTGCCGGCCTCTGGCAGTTTACAAAGGCAACCGCAAGGCAGTACGGCCTGGAAGTTTCCGAAGAGGTAGATGAGCGCTTCAATATTGAGAAAGAGACCATTGCGGCCTGCAAATACCTGAAGGAGGCTTATAACAAATATCACGACTGGATGACGGTGGCGGCCAGCTACAATGCGGGGCAGGGGGGCATCTCCCGCCGCCTGCAGGACCAGAAGGAGAGCAGCGCCCTGGACCTGTATCTGCCGGAGGAGACCTCACGCTACATGTTCAGGGTGCTGACGGCCAAGCTTTTCATGGAGCATCCGGAGCGTTTCGGCTATGACATTAACGGGTCGGAGCTCTATTCATACCGAAAGCCGGCCAAGGTGGTTACGGTCACCGGACCGATTCCGTCCCTGGTGGAATTTGCCAAAAACAATGGTGTGAGTTACGCCGCCCTCAAGCGGGCAAACCTTTGGCTGAGGGGAGATAAACTGACAAATCCCGGAGGCAAGGCATATCAGATTATTATCCCGGCATTGCGATAATGCCGGATTTTTAGTATATTTGCTCTAATGGAACTAATTCAAACACACTAATAAACACTTAAAACAATGAAAAAGCTTTTTGCAATCATCGCGATTTTGTTCGTGTCCGTTACCGCAGTCAATGCACAGACCTACAGCAAGGCTATCGGTATTGAAGGTGGCTGGGAAGGCACCGGCCTTACATTTAAACAGTTCACCAGCGGCGGCAACTTTATGGACTACAAGATCAATGTAGATTTCTGGCACCCGAACACCTTTGCAGCTATCGGTAGTGCTACCTACGATTTCAATGTTCCCCTGGGCGCAGACTTCCATTTCTTCTATGGTCTGGGTCTTGAGGCAGGTTTCTTCTCAGGCAGATACGGTGAGTACACCTACTCAGGCAACCTGATGGCAGGTGCTTTTGCCAACATCGGTCTGGAATACGATTTCGCAACCATTCCGTTCGCCCTCTCGGTTGACTGGAATCCCGGCGCCCGCCTGATAGTAGGCCACGACCTCGGCTTCGGCTTCAACTTCACAGGAGTTTGCATGGGTCTCAAATATACCTTCTAAAGACTACTCCAATTGTTATTATACCAGAAATGCCCGGACTGAACTGTCCGGGCATTTCTTTTTGTATTCTCATTATGGTTATTCCTCTATGAGTTTCCACCCTCTGGGAAGAGAGATGTCGTAGTCGAAGGTGCCGTCCTTGCAGGTCCAGTCCAGCTTGATTTCTCCGTCGGGGACGGGGAGGATGGCGTGGCACTGCTTGAGGCCTGTGTCGCGCAGCCGGAGTGTCACTTTCTTGCCGACGCGGTTTACGGCGTGTATGCCGGCGGCGTCGCGATAGAGCACATGGGCCAGGTGGGCGGCGAAGCCATGGTTGCAGCTGTCGCTGAAGGTCATGTTCTCCCAAAGCGTGCCGGTTTGCTCTGCCATCGGCAGATAGAAATCTTCCGCCTCTTTGAGCAGTTGTGCGCCGAAGCCGTATTTGCTGAGCAACTCCATACGCATATAATTGCCGAACAGGGCGTTGGCCTTGGGAACGTCGGGCCACTTGTCTTCTTTATCGCGTATCGGACCGAATTCGGTGACCATCCGCTGCCAGAGTTCGGGGTAGGTCTCGGGCGTGGCGGTGCGGAAGAAGAAAGCGTAGTACTGACAGGTTTCGGTATGGTTGCCGGTGCGTTCCAGAGTACCGTCTGACAGCCGCATCGCGTTGTCACAGAAGAAACTGCCGTCGAATGCCTGGCTGCGGATAGTCTCCCGTATCGCCTCGGCGCGCTCGTGAAGGGCAGGGTCGCCGTACATGCGGTCCACTGCGTCCAGCATCGCGGCATATTGCATGTTGGAAGGATAATTGACGTCCTGGACAAAGTGGTTTGCCGCAGACCATTCTATGAACACCCAGCTTTCCAATTTCTCCAGAAGGCCGTCGGAATTGAGGTATTTGTCAAAGAAATCTATAAGGTTGTAGATGCGGCCGCGGAAGGCATCCACCATCTCGAGGTCGCCGCTGCGGGCCAGATACTCTTCCAGCTGCAGCACGAACCACATAGCGTAGTTGGGAATGTAGGTGCCGCCCTCGAAGTTGTCGGAGGGGTAGCACATCGGCAGCATCCCCTCCGGGATGGTCTTGAAATGCTCGGGCAGCAGATAGTTCTCCAGGAAGTTCTTTTCTACCAAAGTATTGCCGGATAGGTCGCACTCCACGCGGGCAGAGAAGTAACTGTCGCCAGTCCAGCCGGCCCGTTCGCGCGAAGGGCAGTCCATGAAGATGTCCAGGGCGCACTGGCGGATGGTCTGATAGGCCGCATCGAATATCTTGTTCAGGTTTTCGTTGTCGCAGCTGAACTTTCCGGCGCCTACAGCGGAGTTGCAGTAGTCGCGCAGATATAGCCGCTCCACCGTGGCATCGCCTTCAATCCCGACCTTTGCGAACTGCATGGTGTAGGGCTCGATGCTCTCCAGAGTATAGTGCCCGGGCTCCAACTCATAAGCCACGTAGCCTCGGAACGGCATCCGGTGTTTAAGTTCGCCATCTGTAAGCAGTTCCTCAAAATCGATGGTCAGCGATGTCTTCTCGCGGACATCTATCTCGCAGCCCAGGAATCCGCTGTATTCGCGACCGAAGGTGTACAGCAACTGCCCGGCGTCCAGCACTGACGCTTCGTGCACGGTGTAGTCGGGATATGGCACGCGGCGGACTATGGTGGTCTTGGCGGGCTGCTGCGCCAATTTGACTTCGCAGTCAGAAGAAAAACCCGGATCTGTCTGCCATGCGTCATACCCCTCCGAGAGAATCCAGTATTCCATCTGTGTGCGCTGATAGCTGTATTTTGGCACATCCTGCCTCCGCTGCTGCAGGTCCCAGGCCTTGAAATCGCGGCCCGTAGCGGCTATGACGCGGCCGCCGGAGACAATTTCCGCCTGCAGGAAAGATGGCTGGCTGAGCAGATAGAACGATTCGGTATTATAGCCGGTAACCTCTATGCTGACCACGTTTTTCCCTTCGTGCAGGTAAGGCGAAATGTCGTAGCAGTCTATGCGGTAGAAGTCGTGTGCCGCAACGCACGGCCCGTGACCCACGAACTCTCCGTTTACCTTGAGGCGATAGATGGTGCTGGCGGCAATGCGGATGTCGGCGCTCTTGCGGTAATCAATCACGGTACGGAAAGCCAGGGTGAGGTTTACCTCGCTCTCGCGGCCATCTGCCCACACTGGCACCGCCTTCTTGAAAGAGTCGATATTCTGTCTGTCTACTTTTGCGCAGCCGCAGGCGGTAAATAATGCCGCCACTGTCAGCGCTGCTATCAGGAGCCTGATTTTCATGCAGTTTTGCTATTTATAAAGGTTTATTGCTTCGGCACTGCCGACTATCCAGATTATGTCGCCCTCGGCCATTATCATGTCGGGAGAAGGGTTCATGAAAGTCTCTTCGCCCCGCTCGATGGCAATCAGCATGCAGCCCGAGTTGCGCATGTCCACCATCTGCAGCGACTTGCCGTTAAGCAGAGAATTGCTGTCAAGTACAAAAGATTCGACCTCCACGGAGGTGGTGTTGGCGGCAGGGGCGATATCCTCTTTAAGGGCCTTCTTGAAGGCCTCCATGCGGTCTTTTGTGCCCACTACCAGGATGTCGTCGGCGGGATAGAGGTACTCGTCGGCAGAGGGGATGTTTATGATGCGGCTGCCGCGGGTTATCTTGACGATATTTACGCCGTAATCGCGCCGCAGCGGCACGTCGCGCAGCTGCATCCCGGCATATTTGAAGTCGGATGAGACCTTGAGATTCTCCACGAAAATGTCGTGTCCGTCCATTTTCTCGCGGATGGAGGTGGTCACAGGGGCATTGCGGCGCTGATATTCATCTTTCTGGTGCATGTTCTCCAGGAAGCGGTTCTCCAGGGAGCTGGTGCGCTTTATGAATAATCTCAGCAGAATAAAGATGGCGGCGGCGATGGCGGACACCAGTATCACCAGGCCGATTCCCGGCTTGAAATAGTGCGATACGACGCCCACCACGAACGACACAGCCAGGAAAATCTTGAGGGCGCTCATGGCAATCAGAGGTCCGCGGCCGGCGGCAGAAGAATCACGCCAGATGCCGTCGTACAGCTCCTTATAATTGCCGGCGGCGACCACCATTCCGTAGAGGAACGGAGTCATTACCAACAGGGTGACGGCCGCGCAGATCAGATTGACCAGCCATGGGCTGAGTTTTACGAAATGCTCGCTGGCAAACGGATCCAGGAACATATTGGAGGCCAGGACAATGGCCACCAGCATCACGTTGTAGGGAATCATCCTTACCAGATAGGCCTTGACGAGCTTTCTCCACTGGCTCTCGCGCGCCTGCGAACGGCTGGAGGCGCGAACCTCGCTGAGCGATTTGAACAGGTTGGGCGGCAGCTTGCGGCTGATGAATCCGTAGAACGGTTCGGACAGTTTGATGAAGTAGGGTGTGGTGAAAGTTGTGATTACCGACACCGCCACGACCACCGGATAGATATAATCTGCCATTACGCCCAGAGTCTTGCCAAGGCTGGCTATGATAAAGGCGAATTCGCCTATCTGCGCCATCGAAAAGCCGCTGCGGACGGCGCTGTGCAGGCCCTGGCCCGCCATCAGCACGCCGCTGGTGGCAAACAGCGGAATACCTATAACCACCACGAATATCAATATCAGGATCGGCTTCCAGTACTGGACTATAATGGCCGGATCCACCATCATGCCCACGGAGACAAAGAAGATGGCGCCGAAGAGGTCCTTGATGCTTTTGATGGAGTGTTCTATATGTTCCCCTTCTATGGTTTCCGCCAGCAGGGAACCCATCACGAAAGCGCCCAGCGCCGACGAGAATCCGGCTGCGGTGGCCAGCGCCACCATGCCGAAACAGAGGCCCACCGACAGTATCACCAGCATTTCCTCGTTCATCACCTGCCGTCCCTTCTTGAAAAGTGTCGGGATAAGGAACATTCCCACCACGAACCAGAGCACCAGGAAGAAGAGGAGCTTGAGCAGTGCCATCACCATTTCTTTTCCGGCAAACTGCTGGCTGACGGCCATCGTAGAAAGCAACACCATAAGCACCACCGCCAGCAAATCTTCCACTACCAGGGTGCCGAAGACAACGTTGGTGAAGGGCATCCCCTTCAGGCCAAGGTCGTCGAAGGCTTTGATGATTATGGTGGTTGATGACATCGAGAGCATTCCGCCCAGGAAGATGCGCTCCATGTGGGTCCAGCCCATTGCGCCGCCAATGGCCAGCCCGGTCACGAACATCCCGAAGAAGATTGTGCCGGCGGTAATCAGAGCGCTGCTGCCCACCTTGAGCAGCTTCTTGAAGCTGAATTCCAGACCGAGGGCAAACAGCAGGAAGATGATGCCGATTTCTGACCATTGCTCCACATTCTCCGGATTGGTAAGTCCGGGAAACAGGCCGAAATGCGGCCCTACCAGGAATCCGGCGACTATGTAGCCGAGAATCAGCGGCTGTTTCAATGCCCTGAATATCAGGGTTATGATGCCAGCGGAGATAAAAATTAGGGCGAGGTCTTTGACCAGATTCAGGCTTTCGTCCATCTGCGTTTGAGCTTTCTGTTTCCGAGGGTGAAAATCAAAACGATTGCCACGGTCGCCGTTGCTGCCACAATATGGCCCCAGTTAACCGGCAGTGACAGGCCTCCTGCCTTATGCGGCGCAACCATGAAGTAACAAACGCATACGTAGGTGAGGAAAGTGGCCGGAATGGCTGTGAACAGCGGGCTCTTTCCGTGTTTATACAGATATCTGGAAGCTGTCCAAAGGACTATCGATGCCAGCACCTGATTGGAGATGCCAACATAGTTCCAGATGGTGGAAAAGTCGAATGTGCAGACAAGTACTGCAATTACAAAGATGGGCAAGGCGGTCAGAATCCTGTTCAGGATGGGCTTCTGGTTGATGTTCAGTGCCTCGGACAGAATTAGACGGATGCTGCGGAAAGCGGTGTCACCGGAGGTGATGGGGCAGGCAATCACTCCCATTACGGCAATGATGGCCCCGACCTTGCCCAGCCAGTCGTTGCAGATGCTGTTCACCAAAATGGCGGGTGTGTTGCCCGCTGCGGCCGCCGCGTTCAGCCCTTCGGGGCCCCCGGTGTATGCCATAGCCGCCGTAGCCCAGATAGTGGCCACTATTCCTTCGCAAATCATAGCTCCGTAGAACACCGGACGACCGTATTTCTCCTTGCCTATGCACCGGGCCATTATTGGACT
>JAEEGK010007548.1_pt1 | contig 25914 bp, 20 predicted proteins | sample 8958771 | NCBI WGS metagenome assembly JAEEGK01 (sample SAMN16246547, study PRJNA631951) | gut metagenome | biome: gut microbiome; feature: rumen; material: SC-attached | host: Bos | place: Iran: Karaj | collected 2018-10
TTCCGAATCAATTGCAGACGGACCGCTTCGGGCTGGCTGGTCGAAGAGGTTACCTGATATTCCCAGAACATCCGATCGCCTGTGAGGTCGAACGAGACATTGGCCCGCAAATCATCGCTTAAGGCCTGCAGATACTCGTTCAACTGCTGACGATAAGCCGCCTGCCACTCCTCTCCTTTCGCACGAGCCGCTTCCGACAGCCCGTCCAGGTTCAGGTCAATCGACAGGATTTCACAATTCCCGGGGTTGACGACCGAATGCAAAACATCTCCCTCAAGCTCCCATTCTCCAACCATCCGATAAGAAACCGGCACATCCATCCGGACCTCCCGGTCTTCCGATTCCACGCGGAATTCCGCCACGGCGACAAAAGAGACCGTAACATCCGATGTGTGGTCCGGCTTGAACCAGAACGTCTCCGTCGCTGCGTTTGTCTGTGCTTCCCAAACACCGGCGACCAGCGCAGGCGTAGCGGACTTGGTCTTCTGGACGTTTTTTCGGATATAGGCCTCGATCTCTTCGTCCGAGATGGACATCAGAAACTTGTTTTCCTCATTCAACCGGGTCAGTTCATCGATCAACTCGTTGTAAACCATGTTGCGCAGTCGATACTCTCTGAGATACCGGACCGTTTCCGGCTTGTCGCACATCTGCTTCACCAATTTGCGGAGAGATTCCTCGGACAGGCTCCCGTCGTCGGACAGATCATCGATCGAGATTCCGGCAACAAATTGGTCAAACAGTGCCTCGGAGATAGGACGTCGGAAAACCAAATCCTTTTGAACGGTCCGAAACAAATCCGCCCGCCGGAGGTAGCATTTCTGCACATTGTCATAGAAACGGGTGTTCTCCAGATTCTGCCAGGCGTCCATTCCACCGGTAAAGGCCTTCTCCTTCGTATCATTTGCCCAGTCAGGAATCGAGGTGACATCTTCCAACAAATAGGCGACGGCCTGCTTGACCGAATCGATCGACACGACATCCAGCTTTTCCGGATGGGAAACCAGAGACATCGCAACCGGGTACAGCGTCTTCTCCCACTGCAGGTCCTGTTTCATCTCCCGGATCATCTCGTCGATGTCGTAAACGACCATCGTGGCCGTCTGGCGCCGAACCTGCGCTTTGTTATGATTTTCCACCATATTGCTCACGGCGAAGGTCAAACCCACACCGATGGCCGTGCCCATCACGCCGGTCAGAAACTGTCTCCACCAGTCATTGAGAAAAGTCCTTTTCCTTTTTTCGCTCATTTCAGATCATTCTATCCTCACAAAGATACACAATCCCGCGAAAATCGATGCACTTATCGCTTATTCTCGATCAGCACAACGAAAGGAAATAAAGCAGAAAATGGTTATCTTTGTCTATTAATGGATTTACCCGATGCCTAGTCGACTCCATATCGTCATCGCAATCCTGCTTGTCTCACTTGCCCCATTCATACAATCTACGCCTATGTCCCGCCCTTCCGATACTCCGAAAGTCAGAAAACCGGCCGTTGCCGGATCGTTTTATCCTTCTTCTGCGAAAGAAATCCAAGAAATGATGGCCGCGTGGCTGCATCCGGAGCCAGGCGGCCCCAAACAGGGCAGCCCGGCCCCGCAGGCGCTGATTGTGCCGCATGCGGGATATGTGTTCAGCGGCGAGGTTGCTGCGGCGGCGTTTAGCCGCATTCCGCGAGGGCAGAGTTATAAACGGATTTTCCTGATTGGGCCGAGCCATCGGGTCGGGTTTGCCGGGGCGAGCGTGGATACGCTTTACGACTATGCCGGGACGCCGTTGGGGAACGTCCGAATCGATGTCTCCACGGGGCAGGACCTCATCCGCAAAGGAGCGGGAGCGTTCACCTGCCGCAACGATGCGCACGGCCGGGAGCATTGCCTGGAAGTGCAGTTGCCTTTCCTGCAGATGGTTTTCGAGGAGGTTCCGCCCATCGTGCCAATCGTGGTCGGGACGCAACGGCTGGGCATCCTGCAGCAGATTGCCGAAGTGCTGGAACCCTATTTCAACGAAGAGAATCTCTTCGTCATCAGCTCGGATTTCTCGCACTATCCTTCGTATGAAAATGCCAAGACCTCCGATCTCTTCCTGGCCGAAGCCATTACCTCCGGGGGCCTGGTGGTATTTCTCAACGCGATTTCGGACCTTGACAAGAAGAATTTCCCGGGCGAAGATACGGCGGCCTGCGGGGCCGGTGCCATTGCGATCCTGCTCTCCATTTTGGATGCGCAAGGGCGAGGAAACTTCGCGGTCGAGCACGTGATGTACCGGAATTCCGGCGACTCGCCATACGGCGACAAGGACAGCGTCGTGGGATACAATGCCATCGTTGTGACCCGGGAAGACGAGCATCTCTTCCATTTCACGGAAGAGGAAAAAGCCCGGATGATCGCCACGGCCCGGGCGGCGATCTACGCCCAGCTCGGCCTCGCTTATGAAGGCGACACGTCTCCTGTCGGGATCCTGAAAGAGAAGGGTTTCGGCGTATTCGTGACGCTCAATCTCGACGGTCGCCTGCGCGGCTGTATCGGGCGCTTCACCGCATCGTCCAGCCTCCAGTCCACGATTCGGCAGATGGCGCTGAGCGCTGCGTTCGACGATCCGCGATTCCCCGCCCTGTCCCGGAAAGAGGCGCCCCACGTTGAAATCGAGGTTTCCGTGCTCTCGCCGCTCAAGCGAATCGCGTCGCTCGACGAATTCAAGCTGGGCCGCGACGGCATCTATATGATCAAGGGCTACAATCACGGCACCTTCCTGCCCCAGGTCGCCACGGAAACGGGCTGGACCACGGATGAGTTCCTGGGCCATTGCGCCCGCGACAAGGCCGGCATCGGCTGGTTCGGCTGGAAAGATGCCGAACTCTACACCTATCAGGCCGAAGTGGTGAAAGAATCGGATTTCGTCGGGAAATGATGAGAGAGGCCAGATTCTATACCGTGACGGAAGCGGGCGTGCAGTGCCTGCTCTGCCCGCACCACTGCCGGATCCAGGAAGGCGGCCGGGGCATCTGCCGCAGCCGCGAGTGTCACGACGGCAAGCTCTACGCGCTTTCCTACGGAGCCCCCTGCGCCCTCGCCATCGACCCCGTCGAGAAGAAGCCTCTGAACCGGTTTTTGCCCGGGACGTACTGCCTCTCCCTGAGCTGCACCGGCTGCAACCTGTCGTGCCGCTGGTGCCAGAACAGCGACATCTCCCAGGTCGCCCCGGAAGAGGCCGAGCGCACGCGCCTGTCCCCCGCCGACGCGGTGGACCTCTGCCTCCGCCGCGGCCTCCCCGCGCTGGCCTATACCTATACCGAACCCTTCACCTGGTGGGAGTATATGTACGACATCGCGGTCCTCGCCCACGCCAAGGGCCTGAAGAATATCCTGGTCTCCGCCGGCTATGTCGAAAAAGAGCCGCTCCGCGAAATCCTTCCGTACCTCGACGCTGCCAACATCGATATCAAAGCCTTCGACGACACATTCTACCGCAGATACTGCGGCGCCACCCTCGCCCCCGTGCTCGAAAACATCCTGGCCATGAAAGCGGCCGGCGTCCATGTCGAAATCACAAACCTCCTGGTCACCGGCCTCAATGACTCGGCCGACGATGTGGCCCGCCTTTGCCAATGGATGGCCGAAAACGGCCTCCAAGACGTCCCCCTCCACTTCAGTCGCTACTTCCCCCGCTATCGGATGAAAGAGTCCGGCCCCACCCCGGCCGCGACGCTCTTCACGGCCAGGGAGACGGCGTTGTCTATGGGAATCAGGGATGTGTTTTTGGGGAATATCTAGACAATAATCAACGTGCCGGATTATTCCGTACTTTTGGAGACCGAACGAAAATACAATCAAACCATATTATGAAAAAACAGTTTTTCTATTTTGCGACGATCGTGGCATTTGCGTTGACCGGATGTAGCGGATGCTCGGACTTTTCGGCCATGTTTGAAGGCAAACCGGTAACAAAAGATTTCGAAGTGGCAGGGGTTTATACAAGCCTCGAGGTCTCCCACGCGTTCGATGTGACCGTGAGCGATGCGGTCGACAAAGTGCAGGTCACTGCGGGCGAAAAGATCATGCCGAATGTCCGGGTCGAGATGGAGGGAAATACGCTCCGGATCTATCTCAAACCGCAGAAATCCACGCTCCACTCGTCGATGAAAGTACTCCTTCCCTATAATGCTGCATTGACGGACATCGACTTTTCGGGCGCCTCGGATTTCCATTCCAAATTCGGTCTGGAAGGGGCGAAGGTAACCGTGTCGCTCTCCGGCGCCTCCGACTGCGATTGTGACATCCGCGCGGAAGAAATCGAAATCAGCGGCTCCGGCGCCGCCGACTACGAGGGCACGGTGACGGCCGCTTGCCTCAAACTCGATATGAGCGGCGATTCCGACGCCGAGATCAAGGGCGAAGTCGGCAAACTCATCCTCGATCTGTCCGGCGCCAGCGACCTCGAAAGCCCCGTTGTCAACAAGCGCTACGGCCTGGTCTGCAACAACTGCGAAGGTTCCCTGAGCGGCGCCAGCGACGCTTACCTCCACTGCGACGGCATCATCAGCCTCAACCTCTCCGGCGCCAGCGACCTCCAATACACCGGCGACGCCACGACCAGCGATTGCTCAACCTCCGGCGGCTCAAGCATCAAACACGTCAAGCTGTAGTCAACTCACATTCCGAAATACTCCCGATAGCGCGCATACAGATGTCCGGCTTGGAGGTAGGCGGACTGGGGACTCATGAAGTGGGAGAATTCGAAGGTGATGGCTTTGTCGTAGCCGCAGCGGGCGGCGGCTTCGAGTTTGAGGCGGAGTTTGTCGAATTTGATGGGCAGGAAGCGGATGGGCATGTCGCGGTCGAAGGTCTCGGCGTTGGTCCAGCACTGCATCCCGTAGCGGTCCGCCAGCTTTTTGTTGACGGAGAAAAAGGCGTCCAGTTCGTCGTAGTCGATGTGGCCGTCCTGGAAGGCGCAGGCGTCCACGTATTCGTGGATGCCGTCGAAGATCTCGTTCCACTCGCGTTCGTGCTGCTCCACCGACACGGCCTGCGCCCGGGTCAGGGAGCCGCTCGCGGCATCGACGGCTTTCTTGCCGTCGATCCACGGCGAGATGACCGTGGGCAGGCCGCCCGACACTTCCTTGCACTGCCGCCCCATCGTGCGGAAGCTCTCGATAGCGCCCCGCGTGGCGCGGGAGATCTCCCCGGAGATGTACCAGCCGCCAAAGCTCTCGTACTTGCTTCCGTATCGCTCCCAAACTTCGTCGATCACGAATTTGTTCGCCTCAACCTCATAACTCATGTCGCCGGTGTCCCAGTATCGGCCGGAGTCGTAGAGGCCCAACATGAACTTCATCCCGTATTTCTGCGCCAGGCGGCAGAACATGTCGATCAGGTCGACCGACGGCATATAGCATCCCTTTTTCAGGAGATACGGCGACGGATACGTGATGAACTTCCGGTATCCGCAGCGGATGTCGATCACCGTGTCGATGCCGATCGCTTTCATATAGCGGAAATCCCGGTCCCACTCCCGCTCGCCCCAGTTCTGGTGCGGGATGTCGTGGGAAATCTCATCGAGGAACGTCCCCGTGAGGGGGAGCGCCCTCCCTTTGCCCGGTTCGACAAGCAGCCGGCTCCCCACGGACGGATCCGCCTCAATGCCCCACCGGTCACCACCGTGCTCCGCCTCCGGCCTGACGCGCCGCTCCGGCCTGCACCCCGCCGCCATCAGCGGCGCTGCCGCCGCCGCCATCGCGCCTTTTTTCAGGAAATCTCTTCGGTTTGCCATAGTTCATTTCGTTGTTCTGGAATCTGTACCAAATTTACTGAAATTAATCATAACTTGCACTCCGTTGAATTGAATCGAAATTAGAAACTTTCCGTCAGAGTGTCTTCATTTCACCGGCGTCAGACAGGGAGATATCCACGGCCGACTGAATACACTCCCTCTGCAGCCGGGGGTGTACCCAAATGAGTGCAGCTGGACGACTTATACCCGAAGCCCGCTGAGGACACTCCGACAAAACCGGGCGGAAAGGGAAACTCGCGCAGGAAACCGAGCGAAACAGACTGTTTCCTGCACTTTTTTTGTAACTTGCACTCCGTTACACGATGTACCAGTCTAAAGGCATAGCTAACAGCCGGATCGAGGTTGCGGACGCCCTGCGGGGGTTGGCCGTGGCGGGGATCATCCTCTACCATTCGGTAGAGCATTTCAATCTGGGGTACGCCGATGTCGTCACGCACACGCTGCCGTGTGACGGAACGATGTTCAACATCCTCACGGTACTGCTTTCGGGCAAGATGTACGGCATTTTCGCGCTGCTGTTCGGCCTGAGCTTCTTCATCATGCGCGACAACCAGGCGCAGAAGGGCAAGGATTTCTCCGCGCGGTTTTTCTGGCGGATGGTGCTGCTGCTCGGGTTCGGCATCCTCAATCTCGTATTCTACAACGGCGACATCCTGACTTTCTATGCTCTGTTGGGGTTACTGATGATCCCGGCGGGATATCTGAGCACGCCTGTCCTCTTGGCTGTCACAATCTTTCTCCTCGTGCAGCCGATTGAGATCTACAGTCTGATTTCCGGTTGGAAGCCCGACCTCTCGGCGCTGGGCGGCTATTATCAGAAGATGGGACCCGCCCTGGAAGAAGGCAACTTTTGGGAGGCCGCCGCGGCCAGCCTGCGCTACGGCTTCCGCTGTTCCTGGCTCTGGTTCCTGGCGCACGGCCGGATCACCCAGACCGTCGGCCTGTTCTTCCTCGGCATCCTCGTCGGCCGGCACCGGTTGTTGTACAACGAAGGGAACAACCTGAAGATCTGGCGCGTCGTGCTCGCGCTCGCGCTGGCCGCCGTCGTGGCCGGCAGTGTGTTCGGCGCCGCCGAACACGGCAGCGTCCACTTCGGCCCGCTCGACGCCCTGCTCCACCCGCTCTACAACCTGGCCATCCTCCTGCTGATCGTCTCCGCCGTCGTCCTGCTCTGGTACGGCTTCGCCGGCTTCCGGCGCAGCCTCACCCACATCTGCTTCTTCGGTCGGATGTCGCTCACCAACTACCTGCTCTCATCGGTCATCGGCTCCTTCCTCTTCTACGGCTGGGGCCTCGGCCTCTACCAGGAACTCGGCGTCACCTGGTCCTTCCTTGTCGGCATAGCCATCGTCACCTTCCAAATCCTTCTCCTCCACCTCTGGGCCCGCCACCACCCCCGCGGCCCCCTGGAGACACTCTGGCGAAAACTGACCTGGATCTAGACAAAGTCCGTTGGACGATCTGCCGCGGATTCCTTTTTTGATTCCATTTTCTGTCAGCGACAGGCATGATTCATCTGTCTCATGCCTGTCGCTAACAGAAATGCGGGAATTTGGGCTGTTTTGGGGCAGCGACGGGCATAAAGCGGCGCCCTCATGCCTGTCGCTGCCACCCCAGCGCCGCAAGGGTGCAGAGGAAGCGCCGTAACGACAAACACCGTATAATCATCGTTCGCTGAATTCACTTTGACGGATGCGTATCTAGCCGAAGGACCCGGTCATGCTGTCGCCAGCAACTTATACCGTCGGGTATACGCCGTCTCCTCTTCAAGGGTTTTCAGCCTGCGGATGTCTTCTTCGATCAGGGAGGGAATGCAGGGGACGAGGGGTTTGTTGAAGCGTTTGCCTATGTCCTGGGCCAGGGGTGCGCCGCGTTTGCGGGATGCGAAGAGGTCGGGGACGGGGCGGATGTCGATGCTGTTGGCGCGGTTGACTTCGTTCTCGTCGATGACCGGCAACTGCCACATCTCGAAGCCGGTGGCGATGATCGTCACGCTGATGCGGTCGCCCATCTCTTCGTCGTAGACGATGCCGCGCTTGAAGTTGATGGTGGCGCCGGTGTACTGTTTCGTGTACTCCATGATTTGCGAGAGCTCGGAGAGCGTGATGCCGTGTTCGTCGTCGGAACTGCCCGTGATGTTGATCAGGGCGTTTTTGACGTTCTGCAGGTTCAGGTCGTTGAGCAGCGGCGAGTTGAGCGCGTTCTCCACGGCCTGCACGGCCCGGTTCTCCCCTTCCGCCTCGCCGATGCCCATGATCGCCACGCCGCTGTTCTGCATCACCTTCTTCACGTCGTTGAAGTCCACATTGATCTCACCTGTGGTCGTGATAACCTCGGAGATACTCTTGACCGCCGTCGCGAGAACCTCGTTCGCCTTGGCGAAGCCTTTCCGCGTACTCATCATCCCATAAAGGTCGTAAAGTTTCTGGTTGTCGATCACCAGCAGGCTGTCGACATGCTTGGCCATTTCCTTGATGCCTTCGACCGCCCGATAGAGCGATTCATTGCCTTCGTCGCGGAACGGGATCGTCACGACGCCCACAGTCAGCTTGCCTTTCTCCTTGGCCAGCTTCGCGATGACAGGACTTGCGCCGGTACCCGTGCCGCCGCCCATGCCGCAGGTCACGAAGACCATCTGCGTGTCGCCGGCGAAGATCTTGCTGATTTCTTCGATCGATTCCTCGGCCGCCTTCCGTCCGATCAGGTAGTCGGTGCCGGCGCCGAGCCCCTTGGTCAGCACGGGGCCGATCTGGAGCTTGGTAGGGACCGGACTCGACAGCAGCGCCTGCAGGTCGGTATTGCAGACCACGAAGTCCACATCCTTGAGTCCGAGGGTGTACATATAGGAAATGGCATTGTTTCCGCCGCCGCCCACGCCGACGACCGTAATGATGTTGCCTCTCTTTTCCCAGCTGGTAGGGATTAAATCTGCATCCATAGCTTAAGCGTTGTTATTGTCAGAATCAGAAAACAGTAAATCGAAGAAGCTCGGGCCGCTTTTCTCTTTCTTCTTTTCGGCCTTCTCGCGCGCCTTGCGCTCGGCTTCCTGCTGTTTGCGGAGCGCATCCTGCTGCTTGCGCAGCTCCTTGGCCTTGCGCTCTTCTTCCTTGCGGCGTTCGCGTTCCGCCCGGGCGTCGAAGATCTCTTCCTCTTCTTCGTCTTCCTTGCCGAAGAGCGAACTTTCCGAGGTCTTGGCCGGCTGGGCGACGGTCTCCTTCCGGAATTCCAGGGCGTGCGAGAGCAGCGGATCGATGGTTTCCAGCACGAGGCCGACCGCCGTCGCGGCGTACACGTCGAAGGCGTCTTCGACGCTGTTGCCCTCGATGGCGTTCTGCGGGGCCGCCAGGCGGATCCGCTGGCCGAGCAGGGCGCCCGCCAGCTGGAGGATGTTCTCGAGGTGGCTGCTGCCGCCGGTGATGACCACGCCCGAGGTGAGCTTGGACGCATAGCCGGACTGCTCGATGACGTAGCGCACCGCGTCGAAGATCTCGCTCATCCGGGCTTCGATCACCCGGGCCAGGAGGCTGATCTCCACTTCACCGTCGTCGGTATCGTTCTCGTTCTTGAGGATCAGTTTCTTGTTTTCCACGGCGTATTCTTCGCAGCAGCGGCCGTGCAGGATCTTGATGGTCTCGGCCCACTGGTTGGTGATGCCCGTCACGTTCTTGATGTCGGCCGTCACCGATTCGCCGCCGAAGGGGATGATGGCCACGTCGCGGACGATGTTGTCCTTGATGATGGCCACTTCGGTGGAGCTGCGGCCGATGTCGACGAGCGCCACGCCGTTCTCCATCTCCGGCCGGGTCAGCACGGCGCGGGCCGAGGCGACGGGGGCGAGGATGGCTTTCTTCAGTTTCAGGCCGCAGTTGTCGAGCACGGTCATCCGGCGGTCGAGGATCTGCTTCTTGCCGTAGAAGATTTTGAACGTGGCCTCGAGGGTGCCGCCCACCATGCCGATGAGTTCGTCGTGGTTGATGCCGAAGCGTTCCTCGGTGCTGTATTTCTGGGGAACGGCTTCGAAGACGGCGTTGCCGTCTTCCAGGGTGGCGTTGTACCGGGCACGGGTGATCTGCCGGACTTCTTCATCGGTGATGTAGGCCTTCGGGTCGGTCCGGTTGATCTGGCAGGGAAGTTCCCGCCCGTGGAGGACACGGCCGGAAAGGCCGACGGTCAACTCGCCGATTTCCTCCTGGAGTTCCTCTTGGGCCTGGGCGATCAGCTTGCGGACAATCTCCTCGACCTTGTAGTCGTTGACGATCTCACCGCATTCGATGCCGGCCGAGGGGGTGTCGTGGTAGCTGACGATGCGGACGCCGGAGGCCGTCTTCTCGCCAACCGCCAGCGCGATTTTGGCGCTTCCAAAATCCAGGGCTGCTGCGTATCTGCTCATAGCTTGCAAATGATCTGATTGTTATACTTTAAATTGATTGTCTTGTAGGGTTTCTGGCGCTCGATGGGCGCGATGTTGCGCCACCAGGCCTCCAGCTTCCGGAACTTCTCGACATAGCCGGTGCTGTCGCCGAAGATGACGGCCGGGCCGGGCGTCCGGGTATAGAGGACGAGGTCGCCGTCGGCGGCCACGTCGATCTGGGCGATCTCGTTGCGGAGCACGTCCTTTTCATCGATATAGCGGGCCAGCTCCACCAGGTTGAGGAGCCAGGTGCGGTTGGCTTCGGGCACGGCGCCCCGGTAGTTGTCGGCCAGCTCCAGCGGCAGATAGCCGGTTACGATGGGAACATCGACGGCATTGGTGACCGGGAAGAGGTAGCCCTCCGGATCGGCGTACCAGTGCTGCGGGCCGTTTTCGAACCGGATCACCGGCTTGCGCTGCGTGATCTCCACGCCGACGCACTGCGGGCTGGCCGCATAGACCTGGGCGCCCATTACTTCGCCGTGGGCGCGGATCGCCCGCTCGATGGAATCGAGGTCGATCCGGGCGGTGGTCCGTCCCAGGGTCACGCCGTCGACGAATGCCTGCATTTCTCCTTTGTCCACGATGGCGCTTTCCAGCGAGTCGAGCAGGATGATGTCCACCCGTTCGCACCGGGACGTTTCCCGTCCTTTCGCGGCCAGCGAGCCGACGAAATGGAAGTAGCATCCCAGCAGGGCGGCTGCCAGGACGACGATCAGGGAAGTCAGGAGAATCTTTTTGATCATTCGCGGGAACGGAGCATTTGTTCGATGGGTTCGATGAAACGGTCGATGTTGCCGGCCCCGAAGGTCACCAGGCAGTCGAGCTTGCGCGCCTGGAGGACGTCCATCAGGGCTTCCTTTTCAATGAGTACCTTGTCGGCGATCGTCACGCGGTCGAAGATGATCTGGGACGTGACGCCGGGGATGGGCTCTTCCCGCGCCGGGTAGATGGGCAGCAGGATGAGGCTGTCGAGGCCGCTGAGCGCGTCGGCGAAGTCGTCGGCGAAGTCGCGGGTGCGGGTATAGAGATGCGGCTGGAAGATGCCGCAGATCTTTCGTCCGGGGAAGATGTTGCGCATCGAGCTGATCGACGCGCGCAGTTCGTTGGGATGATGCGCGTAGTCGTCGACGTAGGCGATGCCGGGCGTGTTGAGGCGGATGTCGAAGCGGCGCTTGACGCCCTGGAAGGAAGCCAGGGCCTCGCGGACCTGCTCCGGCGCGGTGCCGTGCAGCAGGGCGATGGCCGAAGCGGCGACGGCGTTCTCGACGTTGACCCAGCCCGGGATGCCGACCCGGCAATGCGGGATGCGGCCTGCGGGATGGTTGATCGTGAAGTCGAAATAGCCGCCGGGCAGCGGCGTAATGTCGGAAGCGTAGAAGTCGCAGGGCGTGTCGTAGGCATAATGCAGGACCCGGGCCTTGACGTTTTCCAACGGGACCTCGACGCCCTTCTTGACGATGACGGCGCCGTCGGCGTCGACCTGGGCGGCGAACAGGCCGAAGGCTTCGACCACGTGGGCGTGGTCGTTATAGATGTCGAGGTGGTCGGCATCGGTGGCCGTGATGACGGCGATATGGGGATGCAGCTGCAGGAACGAGCGGTCGAATTCGTCGGCTTCGGCCACCAGCACGGGGTTCGTGCTCAGCAGCAGGTTGGTGTCGTAGTTTTTGGAGATGCCGCCCAGGAAGGCGTTGCATCCTTCACCGGAAGCCGTCAGGATATGGGCGAGGAGGGTGCTCGTGGTGGTCTTGCCGTGGGTTCCCGATACGGCGAGGCATTCCTGTCCCCGGGCGATTTCGCCCAGCGCCTTCGAGCGTTTGACCAGCGCATAGCCGTGGCTGCGGACATACTGGAGTTCGCCGAGGTCTTCGGGGATGGCCGGGGTATAGATGACGAACGTATGTTCGACATCCTGCGGGATGGCCGTCACGTCGTCCGCATAATGGACGGCGATGCCTTCCTCCTCCAGCTGATGGGTCAGCGCCGACGGCGTCTTGTCATACCCCGAGACGGCAAAACCCCGGTGCTTGAAATACCGCGCGATCGCGCTCATCCCGATCCCGCCGATTCCGATGAAATAATAATGTGTATACATAAACTATTTTAAATGATAGCCCCTCCCACTCACGGCTGCGTGGGCGCAGACGGTCTTGAAACAGAAACATATCATTTTAATCTATTATCTCTTGACTAGTTTTAATACTTCTTTCGCGATCACTTCGGAGGCGTCTTTGCGGCCGAGCTTGAGGATGTTCCTTTCGAGGTCGGCCAGACGGGCGGCGTCGGGGAGGAGGCCTTCGACGGTGTCGAGCAGCTGGGCGTCGGCGTCGGCGTCGCGGACCATCAGGGCCGCGTCCTTACCGACGAGCGCCATCGCATTGTGCGTCTGGTGATCTTCCGCCACATTGGGCGAAGGTACGAAAATCGTGGGTTTTCCCGCCACGCAGAGCTCGGAAATCGTGCCGGCGCCGGCACGCGAGACCAGCAGGTCCGCCACGGCGTAGGCCAGATCCATCCGCTTGATGAAATCGGTATAGTACAGATTCGGCACCGTGCGGCCCGCCATGAATTCATCCACGCCGGCCTTGTAGTACTTGCCGCACTGCCAGATTACCTGATAGTCCGCGTTGGCGGCGCGGTGCTCCACCCAGTCGCGCATCACCCGGTTGAGCGTGCCGCAGCCCAGGCTGCCGCCCACCACGAAGAGCGTCTTCTTGTGCGGATCGAGCCCGTAGAAGCCGTAGCCCTCTTCCCGCTGCGCGGCCGTGGCCGGGGCGATCTCCTTGCGGATGGGATTGCCGGTGAGCAGGATGCGGTCGGCCGGGAAGAATTTCTCCATCCCCTCGTAGGCCGTGCAGATGCGGGCGGCGCGTTTCGCCAGGATCTTGTTGGTCAGGCCCGCATACGAATTCTGCTCCTGCAGCAGGCAGGGGATACCCTTGTGCGAGGCGCTCCACAGCAGCGGGGCGCTGGCGAAGCCGCCGACGCCGACTGCCACGTCGGGCTTGAACGACTTGAGGATTTCTCCGGCTTTGCGGATGCTCTTGATCACCTTGAAGGGAAGCGCGAGGTTCTTGGGTGAAAGCGAACGCTGGAGTCCGGCCACGGGCAGGCCGATGATCTTGTAGCCTGCGGCGGGTACGCGTTCCATCTCCATTTTCCCTTCGGCGCCGACGAACAGGATTTCCGCCTCCGGGCAGATTTCCTTGATGGAGTTCGCAATGGAAAGGGCGGGGAAGATGTGTCCGCCGGTTCCGCCGCCGCTGATGATGATGCGAGGATTATTCATTTGTCGTATAGGTGATTTCCGTGTGGTCGGTGGTTGTGGTGGTATCGGGATTGTATTCTTCGGTCAGTTGCGAAGCCGCCGCTTCGCGGGCGGCGCGCTCCTGGGCGTCCTGTTTGTCGAGCTGGCGGTTGACCGAAAGGATCATGCCGAAGGCGCCGCACAGCACCAGGTAGGCGGTACCGCCGTGGCTGATGAGCGGCAGCGTGTGCCCGGTGATCGGGAACAGGCGGACGTTCACCAGGATATGGAGGAAGGCCTGCGTGGCGATCAGGAACGAGAGCCCCACGATCAGGACGCTCGAGTAGGTGGCTTTGCACCGCCCGCAGAGCCGGATGCATCGGAAGAGGAAGATCAGGTAGAGCAGAATCACGACAACGCCGCCTACGAGGCCGTATTCTTCCACGATGAAGGCATAGATGAAGTCGGAGAAGGCCATCGACAGGGAGTAGCGCTGGGTGCTCTTGCCCGGGCCCTTGCCGAAGATGCCGCCTTCCGAGATGGCCACTTTCGCGTTTTCGCTCTGGCGGTCCTTGTCCTTGAGCTGGTCGATCTCTTTCTTCGTCAGGCCTTCCAGGCTCTCCTCCTCGTTGTCGAAATGGGCCGTCAGACGGTTCTCCACCGTACCGAAACGGTTGAAGACCTTGCCGACGGCGCTCTTCTGCCGCTCAGGCCGGCCCGCAAAGAAGGCGTGGTAGATGCCGAACATCAGCATCACCACCACCACCAGCGCTCCGACCGTGATCGCCAGGTTCTTGAAATTCACGTTCATGAAGAAGAGAATCAGGAAACTGATCATACCGATCAGCAGGGCGGAGGAGAAGCTGTTGGGGAGGATCAGCAGGCAGATGGCGCCGATGGGCAGGATGATCTTCAGGGCGAACTGCTTGAAATCGTCGAGATCGTCGCCCCAGCGTTCGAGGGCCTTGGCCAGGTAGAGGATCGCACCGATCTTGGCGAATTCAAACACCTGGACGGTGTGGCCGGCAATCCGGATACCGCGGACGGCGCCGTTGATTTCCACCCGGATGCCCGGAATGTACAGCATGATGAGCATCAGCACCGACAGCCCGTAGAGCCAGAACGAAGTGGCGCGGTAGAAGCGCAAGGGGACGAGGTAGCAGAGGATCAGGGCGATGAAGCCCATCAGGACCGATTTGGTCTGCTCCATGAAGATGGCGACCTTGCTCACCCCGCGGGAAGAGGCCAGGAAACTGCTGGAGGAAAATACGGCCACGATCGAGATCATCGCGAACAACACGACGAGAATCCAGATCACCTTGTCTCCCTTGAGTTTCCAGAAAGCCTTCATCATACTACAGCTTGCGGACCGCCTCCTTGAACTGGCGGCCCCGGTCTTCGTAATTCTTGAACAGGTCGAAACTGGCGCAGCAGGGACTCAGCAGCACCGTGTCGCCGGGCTCGGCGAGCGCGGCGCACTGGGCGACGCACGCCTCGGCGGAATCGGTTTCGCAGATCACGGGAACCATGCCCGTGAAGAAATCGATGATCTTCTTGTTGTCCACGCCCATGCACACGATGGCCTTGACTTTTTCCCGCACCAGCCCGGCGATCGGCGTATAGTCGTTGCCTTTGTCGGTGCCGCCCAGGATCAGGACCACGGGCGTGGTCATGCTCTCGAGGGCGTACCAGGTGGAATTCACGTTGGTGGCCTTCGAGTCGTTGACATACAGCACGCCGCCGACGGTCATCACCTTCTCCATCCGGTGCTCCACGCCTTCGAACGTGGTCAGCGACCGGCGGATGGTGTCGTTGGTGATATGCATGATCTTGCCGGTAATGGCGGCCGCCATCGAATTGTAGACGTTGTGCCGGCCTTCCAGCGCGAGGTCGTCGACCAGGATGTCGAACTCGCTGTCGTCGACCTTTACGCGCATCGTGTCTTTGTCGAGCCAGGCGCCCTGCTCCACGGTACCCTCCTGGGTGAACGGGAGTTTCTTGGCCTGGATCACGATCTTGTTGAGCTCGCCGATGGTCACCTCGTCGTCGGAGCAGAAGATGAAGCAGTCTTCGGGCCGCAGGTTGCGCGTGATGCGGAACTTGGCGTTGATGTAGTTCTGGAAGCAGTGGTCGTAGCGGTCGAGGTGATCGGGCGTGATGTTCATCAGCACCGCGATGTCGGCGCGGAAGTCGTACATGCCGTCGAGCTGGAAGCTGCTGATCTCCAGGACGTAGATATCGTGTTTCTCCGTGGCCACCTGCATCGCGTAGCTGCGGCCGATGTTGCCGCCCAGGCCCACGTTCAGGCCCGCGTTCTGCAGCAGGTAGTAGATCAGCGACGTGGTCGTGGTCTTGCCGTTGCTGCCGGTGATGCAGATTTTTTTGGCGGTGTCGTAGTAGCCGGCGAATTCGATCTCCGAGATGACCGGCGTGCCCTGCTCCTTGAGCCGGACCACCAGCGGAGCGGTCTCGGGGATGCCGGGGCTCTTGATCACCACGTCCGCGTCCAGGATCTTCTCCTGGGTGTGACCGCCTTCCTCAAAGGGAATGTCCCACTGCTGCAGTTGGGAACGGAAATGGTCCTTCAGGGTGCCGCTGTCCGACAGGAAGGTGTCGAAATGCTGGACTTTTGCCAGAACCGCGGCGCCTACGCCGCTTTCGCCTCCGCCGAGAATGACTGCTTTCTTCATATTGGATATAGGGTATATTATCGGATTTTCAGGGTAACGATGGTGACGACCGCCAGGATGATGGATACAATCCAGAACCGCACGACGATCTTGTTTTCCGGATGGATCTGGCGCGGCTTCTGGATGAGCGCGTCGGGATTCTCCTTCTGGTAGTGGTGGTGGAGCGGCGACATGCGGAAGACGCGCACGCCCGTTCCGGTCTTTTTCTTCGTGTATTTGAAGTAGGCCCGCTGGATGATGACCGAGAGGCTCTCCACGAGGAACACGCCGCAAAGGATCGGCAGCAGCAGCTCCTTGCGGATGAGCACGGCCAGCACGGCGATGATGCCGCCCAGGGCCAGGCTGCCCGTGTCGCCCATGAACACCTGGGCCGGATAGGCGTTGAACCAGAGGAAGCCCAGGAGCGCACCGACGAAGCAGCACACGTAGACGGTGATCTCGCCGCTGTCGGGCAGATACATGATGTTGAGGTAGTCGGCGAATCCCGCGTGGCCGGACACATAGGCGAGCACGCCGAGCGTGGCGCCGACGATGGCCGACACGCCGGCCGCCAGGCCGTCCATGCCGTCGGTCAGGTTGGTGCCGTTGGAGCAGGCCGTGATGATGAAGGTGATCACCAACACATAGAGGCCGCCCTGGAGCGCCCGGACGAACTGGCCGGAGAAGGGGATGAGCCACTTGTAGTCGAACTCGTTGCCCTTGAAGAATGGGATGGTGGTGCGGCTGTAGCTGATGCCGCTCTCGCTGGTGAGGTAGAGCGTCAGGCCCACGGCCAGGCCGAGCAGCACCTGTCCGACGATCTTGAGGCGGCCGTTCAGGCCGTCCTTATTGTGCTTGAAGACTTTGATGTAGTCGTCGATGAAGCCCAGCGCGCCCAGCCACACGGTGGTCAGGATGAGCAGCTGGATGTTGGTGTTGGCCAGGTTGCCGAACAGCAGGATCGGGATCAGGATGGAGATCAGGATGATGATGCCGCCCATCGTGGGCGTGCCCTTCTTCTGCAGCTGCCCTTCCAGGCCCAGGTCGCGGATGGTCTCGCCGATCTGCTTCTTCTGCAGGGTGGCGATGATCTTCTTGCCCACGAGCATCGAGGTGAGGATGGCCACGATGCTGCAGCAGATGGCGCGGAACGAAATATAGTTCATCAGACGCTCGCCGGGAAAGTCGAGTCCGATGCGCTGGAGATATTCGAAAAGATGATAGAGCATGATCCTGTCCCGTTAATTCATTTCAGCAAAGGTTTCGGCAATCACTTCCTTGTCGTCGAAGTGGATTTTGACGTCGCCCAGCACCTGGTAGTCTTCGTGGCCCTTGCCGGCGACCAGGATGACGGCCCCTTCGGGGGCGGTCATCAGCGCCGTGCGGATGGCTTCCTTCCGGTCGGTGATGAACAGGCTCCGCGCACGGGCGGGGGTGTCCATACCGGCCTTGATCTCCCGGATGATTTCGTCCGGGTCTTCGTGGCGCGGGTTGTCGGAGGTCACGACCACGCGGTCGGCGTATTTGGCGGCGATGGCGCCCATCTCCGGGCGCTTGGTCTTGTCTCGGTTGCCGCCGCAGCCGAAGACGCACACCAGCGGGCGGTCGCAGGCCGCTTCGCGGAGCGTCTTGAGCACGTTCTCCAGGGCGTCGGGCGTGTGGGCGTAGTCCACCACGGCCGTCAGGTCGCGTCCGCCCCGCAGGAAGTCGAGCCGGCCGGCGACCGGGCCGAGCGCGCTCATTCCCACCAGCACTTCGTCGCGCGAAGCGCCGAGCAGGATGGCCGCGGAATACACGGCCAGCAGGTTGTAGGCGTTGTGGGCTCCGATGAAACGGGTCCACACCTGCGTGCCGTCGAGGTTGATGAGCATCCCTTCCAGGCTCTCCTCGATGATCTTGCCGCGGAAGTCGGCCATCCGCTTGCAGGCGTACGTTTTCACCTGCGCGCGGGTGTTCTGCACCATCACCTCGCCGTTGCGGTCGTCCACGTTGACCAGCGCGAAGGCCGTCGTGGGGAGATTGTCGAAGAAGCGTTTCTTGCAGTCACGGTAGGCGGCGAAGGTCTTGTGGTAATCGAGGTGGTCGTGGGTCAGGTTGGAGAAGAGAGCGCCGCGGAATTCCAGGCCGGCGATCCGTTCCTGGTCGATGGCGTGGGAACTCACTTCCATGAAACAGTAGGCGCAGCCCTTGTCGACCATCCGGGCGAGCAGGGCGTTGAGTTCGATCGGGTCGGGTGTGGTGTGCGAGGCGGGCAGGCGTTCGCCGTCGATGTAGTTGGCGATGGTCGAGAGCAGGCCGCAGCACCAGCCCATCCGGGTGAACAGGTTGTAGAGCAGGGTCACCGTGGTGGTCTTGCCGTTGGTGCCCGTGATGCCCACCAGGGCGAGCTTGCCCGACGGGTGGTCGTACCAGTTGTCGGCGACCAGGGCCAGGGCGCGGCGGCTGTCGGCCACGCGGATCCAGGCCACGTCGCCTTCGACGGTTTCCGCCGGCGTGCCGTTCTGGTAGATCACGGCGGTGGCACCGGCGGCGACGGCCTTGCCGATGTAGGCGTGGCCGTCGGCTTCGGTGCCCGCGACCGCGACGAACAGCGATCCCGGCACGCACCGGCGCGAGTCGAAGGTCAGCAGGCTGACCTCCCGCTCCGCGCCGCCCTGCCGGTCGAGCACTTCGATGCCTTGCAGAAGTTTATTTAGTTTCATGGATATATTTTTCTTTGAGCGTAAGGGTAATCTGTTTTTCGCGGATGGAGTCGCCCGCGGCGGGGCGCTGTCCGGCCACGATGCCGTGGCCTTCGAAACTGACCGTCCATCCCTGTTTCTCGAGCAGGTTCAGCGCCTCGCGGAGGCCCATGCCCGTCACGTCGGGCACGCGGCCGTTCTTCAAATCATCCGTTCCCTGCATCCGGCGGATGTCATCGGGCTGGGGGAGGGAGCCCACGCGGGCGAGCGGCTCCTGCCAGTCGATGGCCGAAGCGTAGATCTGTTCAACGACTTCGCGGAACACCGGACCGCTCCAGGTGGCGCCGTAGAAGTTGTTGTAGGTCGGTTCGGAATAAACCACCACGATCATCGAATACTTCGGCGCGTCGGAGGGGAAAAAGCCCACGAAGGTGGCCTGGTGCATCTTGTGGCCGGCCTTGTCTTCGTAGCGGCCCGATCCCGGGAACACGATACGGGCGGTTCCCGTCTTGCCGGCCACGGGGACGGGGCAGCCCTTGAACACGCGGTAGCCCGTGCCGCCTTCCGATTCCACGACGCCGCGCATGGCCTTCCACACTTCCTGCGCCGTTTCCGGACTGCAGACGGTGCCCATCTTCTCGGGCTTGAACTCCTGTTCGATATGGCCGCCCTTCTGGTAGTTGCGCACCAGGTGCGGGCGCATCATCACGCCGCCGTTGGCGATGGCGTTGTAGTAGTTGAGCGTGTGGAGCGGCGTGATTTCGACCGTGTAGCCCATGGCGATCTGGGGCAGGTCTTTCGGGTTCCAGGCGTTGCGGCCCTCTTTCAGGTCGGCCCGCTTGAGCGCGGCGTGGGCGAAGCCGCCGAGCTCGAAGGGGAAGTCGGCCGTGATGCGGCGTTCGTTGGTCAGCTTGTCGAGGAATTCCTGGGGATTGTTGCCGTAGTATTTGGCGGCCAGGATGCGGAACACGTTGTTCGAGGAGATTTCGAAGCCGCGTTTCACGCTGATGGTCGTATAGCGGTCGAGGTAGTGGTCGGTGAAGGGAGCGCCGCCGCCGTAGTGCCAGGTCACGGTGGCGGGGATCTCGGTGTCGAGCGTCAGCTTGCCGTCTTCGAGCAGGGTGGTCAGCGTGGCGCACTTGAACACGGAGCCCGGTTCGCCCTTGCGGCCGATGGCGTAGTTGTAGGTTTCGTCGAAGCCGCCCTTGCCGTCCTTCTCGAGATTGACCATGGCTTTGACTTCGCCGGTGGCCACCTCCATCACCACGACGGTGCCGGCGTGCACTTCGTTGGTCTTGCTCAGCACGTGGATCAGGGCGTTCTGGGCGATGTCCTGAAGATCGATGTCGAGCGTCAGCTGCACGTCCATGCCGTCGATGGGCTCGACCGTCGGCTTGTCGGTATCGACGATCCAGTTGCGGCCTTCGGTCAGACGCATCGGCTGCACGCCGTCGACGCCGCGCAGGATCGAGTCGCAGCTGCCTTCGATGCCGATGGTGGGGATTTCGTGCTGGTCCTTGATGTAGCCGAGCGTGCGGAAGCCGAGCCGGCCGTACGGGTAGGTGCGGTGGTCGACCTTCTCTTCGGAGCGGCCGCCCCGGGCGCGCCCTTCGCGGAGAATGGGGAACGACGAGACTTCCTTCATCTCCTGGTAGGTGAGCAGCTTCCGGTTGAGGTACAGGTAGCGGCGGCCGCCGTTGAGGCCTTCCTTGCGCCGGTCCACGATCTCTTTCTTGTATTGCGCGGCCTTCTTGTCCTTGTAGAAATTGGCCAGGCAGACGGCCAGCGAGTCGATGCCGCTGGCGAATACGGCGGAGTCGGCCTGCACGCAGTCCATGCCCATGCGGTATTCGGGAATGGAGAAGGCGAGGTAGCGGCCGTCATCGGAGAGGATGCTGCCGCGGGTGCAGGGGAGGACGTCCTGCCGTTCGGTTTTCTTGGTGTAGCTCCGGCCCGGCTTGTGGATGAACTGCAGGTTGATGATCTGCCCGATCGCGGCCAGGGCAAGCACCACGAACAGGATGTAGAAGACGCCGACTCGTTTGATATTGACCTGCATGCCGGACTATTTTTGGGTGAGGACAATCCGTTTGGGCGGTTCGGCTGGCGCGTGGAGTTCCGAACCGTTCTGCCGGAGCATGGCGTCGATCCGGGTGCGGTTGTTCATGCCCACCAGGTCGAGGGTGTGCTGCTGATAGCTGATCTGCAGCTCCTGCAGTTCGCGTTCGTTCCGCTGGACCTTGACCAGGCTCTGCTCCACCAGCAGGCTCCAGGCGATGGTCACGCAAACGATGACAAAAATGTAGAAGATGAACCCCAACTGGCGGTCCACCCCCCATTCGATCAGCTTGTCCCCGCTCAGGTAGCTGACCAGCTTGTCCAGGATGTGTTTGCTTTTTTTCTTGTCGGCCATGCCCGTCTTACAATCGTTTGGCAACTCTCAGTTTCGCGCTGCGCGCGCGCGTGTTCAAAGAAATTTCTTCCTCTGCGGGAAGAATGGGTTTCTTGGTCACACGCTCCAGCAGCCCTTCCTGACAGGCGGTCCTGATTGCGTTCTTGACGATTCGGTCCTCCAAAGAATGGTATGTAATCACGGCCAGCCTGCCACCTTGCCCGAGTGAACGGACGGCCCCTTTCATAAACCCCTCCAAAGAAGTCATCTCGCCATTGACTTCAATCCTCAACGCCTGGTATATTTTCGCCAAATACTTATGCTCTTGGAATTTAGGCAGAACAGGTTGAAGTGCCCTGCCTAAATCTTCCGTGGTCTTCAACGGCGCCTGGGCACGTCCTGCTACGATCAGTGCCGCTACCTTCCCGCTGCCTTCCACCTCGCCGTAAAGACGGAAGATCCGTTCCAGATCTTCCTCACTATAACTATTTACTATGTCAACCGCGCTTCGCTGCGCGCGCTTATTCATCCGCATGTCCAGCGGGGCCTTGTCGAACCGGAAGGAGAAACCCCTTTCCTCGGTGTCGAACTGGTGGGAGGAAACGCCCAGGTCCGCCAGAATTCCGTCCACGGCCGGGTATCCGTGGTATTTCGCAAAATTGTGCACGAAGCGGAAATCCGCGTGCACAAGCGTCAGTCTCCCGTCGTCGGGCGCTTCCCGGAGCGCGTCTTCGTCTTTGTCGAAAGCAAGCAGCCGGCCTTTCGGGCCCAGTCGGTCGAGGATCGCGCGGCTGTGGCCGCCTCCTCCGAAAGTCGCATCCACGTAGACGCCGTCTTCGCGGATCGCGAGCGCTGCGATGCTCTCTTGGAGCAAGACAGGCGTGTGGTAGGCAGACATGGCAGATTCCTCCCGCTAACCGAGGATCTTTTCGGCCAGGGCGACGAAATCTTCGCTGCTCATCTCCCGGGCTTCATACTTCTCCTTGTCCCAGATCTCGATCAAGTGGTTGCTGCCTGCAAAGACGACGTCTTTTCCGATGCCCGCCTTCTCGAGAAGGGCTTTCGGAATGGTCATGCGTCCCAGCTTGCCGTCAGGCTCTACGTCCGCAGTGCCTCTCATGTATTCCCGCCAGAATCGGTCGTGTTCCCGGTTGAAGGGGTTCAAACGACTTCTGACCGCTTCGGAATCCTTTTCCCACTCATCGAAGGTATACATCTCGAGGCAATCTGCGAAGAGAGACTTTTTAACTACGAAGCGAAGGCTTGCGCCCTCGCCCATACTGGATTTGAAGGCGGCCGGGAAGATCAGTCTCCCCTTGTCATCCAACTTTGCCTTGTAGCAGCCGATAAACTTCGCCATCAAATTCTATATGCGTTTAGTGATGTGTGGGGACAAAGGTATAAATAATTTTCCACTTTCTTACAAATGTTTCCAAAATTTTCCACCCAATGGGCATAAAAAAAGTAGAGCGGCCGTAAGCCGCTCCACCATTTCATTTTCAGTTCCAGACCTTATTTCCGCTCCGTGACGAAACGGAAGAAGGGGTCGATCTCCTTTTTGTCGTTCAGGCGGGCCAGGTAGCAATGGTTGCCCAGGTCGTCGGAGAGGGCGTCGGGAACGCGTCCCTGGAAGCAGATCTGGGCGCCGTAGCGTTCCTGGATCTCCCGGTGGTCGTGGACGTAGGCGATGCCGTCGCGACGGGAGGCGTAGGCGCAGTAGTACGCCGTGCCTTCCGGTTTGCGGCGTTCGTCGAAGGCGACCATGTCGGCCCAGATCTGGAAGACGTCGGTGGAATGGGCGTAGTTCATCATATCGGGCGTGTACCCGCCCGGGGGACGCATATTCACCTCAAGCCCCACGTAGTCGCCTTTTTTGCCGAGGCCCTCGCGGTCGCGGTCCAGCTGGAAGAATTCCAGGTGGACGAAGCGGCTCGGCGTGCCGAAGGCCTTGACGGTGCGCCGGCCGATGGCGGCGAGTTTCGCCGGCACCTTCTTGTTGATCCAGTAGCAGGTGTCGAGGTTGTCGTGGACGATGTCCATCACGGGCGTGGGGAACACGGAATTGTTCTCGAAGATGGGCTCCATCTTCGCATTGAATATGCCGTCGTAGCTCACGAGCAGGCCGGTAACGAACTCTTCGATGACGAAACGCCCGAAGTTCGGATGCGCGTTGAGCCAGGCCTCCAGTTCCGCATCGCTTTGGAGCTTGAAGGTGCCGGAGGCGCCCATCCCGCTGTCGGGCTTGGCGATGACCGGGTAGCCGGTCTTCGCCACGAAGGCGCGGATGGCGTCGCGGCCCGCGGAGCCCTTGATCTGCCGCGCGGTCGGGATGCCGCCCAGCGCGTAGTACTTCTTCATCTCCGACTTGTTGCGGATGGCGGCGATGCGGTCGCTGTGGATGCCGGTGGTCACGTTGAAATCGGTCCGCAGCCGGGCGTCCTGCTCCAGCCAGTACTCGTTGTTCGATTCGATCCAGTCGATTTTGCCGTACTTGTGGGCGAACCACGCTACGGCGCGGTACATCTCGTCGTAGTTTTCCAGGTCGTTCACCTTATAATAATCCGTGAGCTGCGCACGGAGCTCCGGGGACAGATTCTCGTAGTTGGTGTCCGCAATGCCCAGCACGTTCACGCCGTTGCGTCGGGCGCCGGCGCAGAACTGCCAGTAGGTCTGCGGGAAGTGGGGGGAAATGAATACCAGGTTCATAAACGGATAGGATTGATTCTCTTCACAGATGCGGCGCATCCGGCCCCGGGAAATCTCCCAGGCCTCGCCGCGGAGTTCGCTGCGGCCGTCCTTCACCTTGATGAAGCCGCCGTCGCGGAACGTATAGAAAGGATGGCGCCAGCTGTCGGGAAAGGCGATGTCTTCAATCAGGCGCTGGCCGTCGACCCGGGCCTCCCGCACCTGCTCCCAGTGGGGAATGATGCAGATGTCGGTCAGCCCCAGCCCCTGGAGCCAGCGGGTGTGGCGCGGGGCGACGGCTTCTCCCGGAAGTTCCGGATGGGCATAGACCGTTTCGGCGCAGTTCATCGACCCGGCGCTGCAGCCCATGACGACCCCGCGGTAATCCTTCAGGATCTCCCGCAGGCCGATTTCGTGCAGGAACCGGTTCTGGGTCGGAACGTGTCCGCCGCAAAGAATGACCCAGTCGGCCCACCGCACCAGTTCGGCCGTCCGGTCGGCATTGTGCCGGTCGAGCATCACGATCGCGGAAGTGGCGATGTCGGAGCGGTGGATGCACAGCCCCATCCCTTCTTCCACGGATTTCGTAAAACCGGGATCGTCCGGCGCCGCGCTCACCAGCAGCACCCGCGGCGCCCGCCGCCCGCCGGTAGCGGCCCGCAACGCCGCCACGACCTCCGCCCGGAAACCGTTGTCATTCGTAAAATAGTCCTCGCCGTACCGCGTCGGACTCCCTGTCAGGAAGAGTGTCATTCGGGGCGGTCGTGGAGGACGGCTTTGCGGAGCTCGAAGTTCTGGCCGAGGTATTTCTTGCGGACTTCGGGGTTGTCGGCCAGCTGCTGGGCGGTGCCGCTTTCCAGGATGGCGCCTTCGTAGAGGAGGTAGGCGCGGTCGGTGATGGCCAGGGTCTCGTGGACGTTGTGGTCGGTGATGATCACGCCGATGTTCATCGTCTTGAGTTTGGCGATGATATGCTGGATGTCCTCGACGGCGATCGGGTCGACGCCGGCGAAGGGTTCGTCGAGGAGGATGAATTTCGGGTTGATGGCCAGGGCGCGGGCGATTTCGCAGCGGCGGCGCTCGCCGCCGGAGAGCTGGATGCCCTGGTTCTTGCGGACTTTCTGGAGACCGAACTCGTCGATCAGCGTCTCGAGCCGGTTGAGGCGGTATTCCTTGTCGAAGCCGGCCATTTCCATCACCGAGAGGATGTTGTTCTCCACGCTCATCGAGCGGAAGACCGAGGCTTCCTGCGCCAGATAGCCGATGCCTTTCTGGGCGCGCTTGTACATCGGAAGGCCGGTAATCTCCTCTTCGCCGAGGAAGATGCGCCCGTCGTTGGGCTTGATCAGGCCGGTGATCATATAGAAGCTGGTGGTCTTGCCGGCGCCGTTGGGGCCGAGCAGGCCCACGATTTCACCTTGCTCCACTTCGATGGAGACGCCCTTGACGACCGTACGCTTGCCGTACTTCTTGACCAGATTCGTGCAGAATAGTTTCATCGCTAGCTGATTTCCAGTTCAAAATCTTTCTTCAGTCCGTTGTATTCGGGCGAGTTCTCCTGCAAATACTTTGCCTTGTCCGAAGGCATATAGAGACCGCGGCCGGTGTCTTCGGCCTGTTTCACGTCGATCCGTAGCCGGAGGGTGGGATCGCCCAGTTTCCGCTGCAGGAAGGCTTCCAGGCGGGCGCGGCAGTTGCGCTCGATCCACTCCTGCTGGGCCAGGTTGGCCACTTCGAAGTGGATGTCCTTGCCGTCGAGCACCGGCTGGGCCTGGGCCAGGGTGGAGGACAGGCGCGGGGCCTTGGCCTCGCTCTGGGCCATGGCGAACCAGGCGTCGGCGAGCGCGGCCTCGTCGATGACGGCCGCGGCGGCCGGCGCAGCTTCTTCGGCCGTGGCGACGGCCGGCTGCTGCTCGGCCTCTTCCATCATGGCCTTGATGGAAAGGCCCGTGGGATGCGCTTTGCGGGGCTGCGGCGCGGGAGCCGGCGCGGGTACCGGAGCGGGTGCCGGAGCCTGCGGTTGCACCTGCGGC
>JAEEGK010007549.1_pt1 | contig 25912 bp, 11 predicted proteins | sample 8958771 | NCBI WGS metagenome assembly JAEEGK01 (sample SAMN16246547, study PRJNA631951) | gut metagenome | biome: gut microbiome; feature: rumen; material: SC-attached | host: Bos | place: Iran: Karaj | collected 2018-10
GTTTTAATTTTAATGTCCTAATAAATATATTAAATATTAATAATATAAATATTTTTTTAAATTTTAATTATTTGATAATCAATTAGAGAAGAACTAACATTTCTTAACTTTTTAGCAAGTTTCAAACAAAAGCAAATAGTAAATATTAATATAAATAATAATATTCCAATAATAATAATATAAATAAAATTATCTTTTTTATTATCACTATTTTTTTCTTCAATTAATTCATCATCAAATTCTTTTCCTTTATCAGTTTTAATTTTATTCTCATCATCAATTTCATTTAAATTTAATGAATCTTCATATAAAAATGAAATATTATATAAAGTAAATTGAATTGCTTTAAAATATTTTTTATTTTCTAAATCTTTTGAAATATAATTAATAATTTCTTTACAATTTTCTTTTGGAATTTTTGTTAATAAAGATTTACCAATATAAATATACATTTTTTTATTTTGTTCTATTAATAAAATAATTAGAGTATAATCTTTATTACCAATAATAACAGTTGTTTCTAATTTAGAAATAAATGAATCTGTTAAATTAAATAAATATTCATCTGATAAATCTTTTGAATCTAATCTATTTATAATATAAATATATGGAAAAATATATAAATTTGTTATTAATTCTTTAAGATCTTTTTTTAAGAATTCAGTTTCTTCATATGTTAATAAATTATCGGGATTAAAAATACCATAATCTTCAAATCCTAGAGTTAAATTATTTTTTGCATATTGAAACATTGAATCTAAATTCCATAATTTTGAGTTTATAAAACTAAATAAAAAAAAATAAATTATTAATTTAGTCTTCATTATAAAAAATAAAATATTATTTATCATCAAAATATATTAAAATAGTATATATAATAATATAATTTTATTATAAAGTAAATAATGTTTTTTATGTTTTATTATTTTTTTTAAAGAAAAATAAATAAAAAATAAATATAAACAAAAAGAAAATATTTAGACTTATGAAATTTTAAAATTGAAAAAAATATATGTAGAATAGATTGGAAAAACAATGACTTATATATAAACTAAAATAAATTTATATATTTAAATTATAATCAATTTAATAATAATAAAATAATATTAATGAAATTTATTAATTTATTAAAGTCATATAATTTTTAATATTTAATAATTTATAATTAAACTTTCGAAAATATAATAATTTAAGTTTACTTTATTTAGAAAAAATAAAGATGATAAAAAAATATTTTTTCATATTTGAAAAAATATTAATAAAATAATAATCTAAAGATTTAATTGATGAAAATAAATAACTTTTTTTTTATAATATTTATACTCAGTAAAAAACTTATAATTATATTTTCTTATGAAATAAATCGATTTTTAAATTATGATTTATTCTCATAAATTATCCTTTCTATTAAGATTAAAAAATAATTCTATACCTTTTAAAAATATTGAAAAAATAATTATATACATAAAACAAATGATTCTTCAATTTCATTTTTATTATAATAAAATTAAACTTTTTTAATTATTAAAAAATTATTAATATATTTCTTCATTTATAAAGAAAAGAATTTATGATATTTTGATTATTAAATATATACCTATTCTGGGTAAAGTTTCAGTATAGAAGACATTGAATATTTTCATAATTATGAAAATATTATTTAACTAATAATATGAAATTATATATTATTATATTAATTTTAAATTTTTCTATTTTTTTTAATTAATATTTAATAATCTTATTTTTTAATTTAAATTTGTAAAAAAAAATAAAAAAATTAAATATGAATGTATCAAATAAGAAAATAAAAATTAAAAAAAATAACTATTCATGGAATAATGAAGGTAAATTAATAATAACAAAAGATAAAATAAAATTAACTCAATCAGAATATAATATAATATATGAATTATTAAAAAATCCCATACCATATGAAATGAGAAAAGATTATTGGTTAATAATAACTCAAACTCGTGAAAAAATCAACTCAAATAAAAATTATTACAAAACAGTATTAACTTTATTTCAAAATTACATAAAAAATGAACATCCAATATATTTACAACTTCAAAAAAAAATAGAAATAGACATAAATAGATCATTTATAAATAAAACAGGAGAAATTGAAAAAAATAATTTAAGAAATGTATTATCAGCATTTACAATAAGAAATATTACAATTAATTATTGTCAAGGTTTTAATCAAATTGTAGTAAGATTATTAGAAATAACAGAATTTAATGAAGAAGAATCTTTTTGGTTATTTTGTTCAATTATTGAAGATATTTTACCTTATGAATTTTATTTAACTGGAGTTGGAATTGAAAGTGATATGGAATTAATTAATAATATTATTAAAAAGAATAAAAATTTAAATAATTTTTTTGAAAATAATAATTCTGAATATTTAATTAATAGTTGTTGTGCAAAATGGTTAATTTCTCTTTTTATTAGTGGAATTAATATTGAATTATCTAATATTATTTTAGATATTATTTTTTTTTTTAGAGGATATAATAATATTATTAATTTATATAATGCAATAATTACAATGTTTTCTTTTATTGAAAAATCAATGATAAATGAAGTTGGATTACAAATTGTTAATGAAAAAATAATTAATTTAGGTAAAAATGATTTAGAAAATATTAATGAAAAAAAAAATTTAATTATTTTTAATCTTTTAATTTTTGATAAAAGAATTAAATATAATGATTTAAAAATAAATAAAGAAAGAAATAAGATAATAAATGAAAAAATGAAAATTAAACCACTATTAGGAGAAGTTGAAGTTAAAAAAGAAATTAATTGTTTAGATAAATATCCAATTTGTGTAAAGGATATAAATTATAAAAATGATATAAAAGATTATATGATTTTAAGTACTAAAAATAAATTAAATAATATTGAAATTATTGATGATTATTTTTTAAATGAAAATAATTTAAAAAATAATATTAAAAATAATAAAAATATGAATATAAATAATAACGAAAATAATAATGATTTATTAAATGAAGATGATATTTTAATTGAAAGAAAAAATCATTTATGTGGAATTAACATATATGATTTCAAATAAAAAACAATTATAAATAAAAAAAAAAAATAAAAAATAATATCAATTTCTTATTTAAATAATAAAAAAAATAAAAAAAAATTATTAAAAAATTCCTTTTCAAAAATAAAAAAAAACATGAATTTCCAAAAAATAAGAAAAAAAAAAAAAAAATCATACATTATAAACAAAATTAAATAATTCATTTTGCTGACCATATTTTTTAAATTCTCCAAACAATAAAAATAATAAATAACCTTTTCCAATTAATTCAAATACACCAAACCAATAAATTAAATTATGCATAAAAGAAAGTGATTTCCAAAAAGTAGAAGAACCTTCACCATGAGTCCAAACAAACATCATTATAATTAACCATATTAAATCTAAGACACATAATCCAGCGTAAATATGAATTAAAATTTTTGTTATTAATTTAGGGAATTTATTAAAGAAAAGTCCTATTATTATTAAAACTGATATTGCACCTATTATATTATAATCATTTCTTGATAAACATGAAAATATTGAAGCTGCTATTAATATCCATGTTCCTTTTCTTATTAGTTCTATTGATTGATTTTTTGAAGGTTCCATTATTTATTTTTATTTTTGATTTTTTTTTATTTAAAAATGTTTTTTTAATTTTATTGTTTATTTATATTTTTATTTATTTAATAATTAAAAATTTGAAATTTTATTTATATTGTATTTTTAAAAATTGATATATTAATAATTTTACTACTTTATTATCATTTTTTAAATAAAATATTCTTTTTTGTACTATTAATTATTTTTTTGGTGAAATCATTCTTATTATTTTTTCTTTTTTTTCTTCACTATTTATTTTTATATTAGCATTAATTGTTTTATTAGCATTTAATTTAAGAGACATATTACTTCCACTATTATTATTAGGAAGTGAAGAATTAGAAATTTCAATTGTTTTTCTATGAACATTTAAATTATTATTTACTCCAATATTATATTTCATAAAAGGTGTTTTTGATTTTTTAATTATTTCTTCAATTTGATTTACTAATCTTTGACTCATTTGATAATGATGTATTTTTTTATTACCAAAAAAAATATTTTTTAATTTTAATTTTTCTTCATCTAAACTTTTTGTTTTATGTGATATAATATCTTTTCTAAAAGTTTTAATATTTGTTTGAGTATGAGTTAATATATTTTTTTTATTTCTTGATCCATTTCCAATATTTAAATTTATCCCAATTCTATTACTTTGAAATCCATTTGATGAAATTAAATTATGATTATTATGTTTTTTATTTTTTTGAACTGAAAAAAGTAAATTATTAAAATTAATTGTATTTTGAGAAATATTAATATTTTTCTTTTTATAATTTATATGATTTTTATCTTTTGAATTTTTCATTTGTTCTTTTTTATTATTATATTTAGGTATTGATGAAGAAGGATTAATAATTAAACTATTTTTACTATTATTATTATTTTGATTTCCATTATTATGAATATTTTTATTTTTAGAAAATTTATTTTTGTATGAATTAGAAGAACCATTAATTTCATTAATTGGAGTTTTTACTAAATTAAAATTAGAACCATAACTACTTTTTCTATTTGTTCTTAAAGTACTTTGATTATAATTAAAACAAGAAAAATTAGAATTAGAATTAAATTTTGTTAAATTATTCATTGAATTAAATATTTTTACATCATAAGTTATATTTTTTGATCTTTGAATTGTACTTCCTGAACTATGAATACTATTTCCATTTGGTAATATTTTATTTGAATTTTTTGTTTTTGAATTACTTCCATTATTATTATTATTGTGATTTATATTTTTTTTTTGATGATTTGTTACACTATTATTTCTTATTGTACTTGCAAAAAGAAAATGATTATTTAAATTATTATTTAATGTTGCAGATAATTTTGAAAAATTTCTAAAATTTGAATTTAAATTATTATTATTTGTATTTATTGTTTTATTTTTTAATTTATCATTTCCATTATTTAATTTTTCAATATATTTTAATTTATTTTTATTAAATTCTTCAAGATTTGATTTATAATTAGATAAATAAGTTTTTAGTTTTGGAGATTTTAATATTTTTTTTTGATTATATTTAATAGTCTCACAATTTAAATTATTTTTTACAAGATTATATAATGAACTTTTAATATTATTATTTTTAATTAATTTACTCTTCAAAGAAAATTTATTTTTTTGTATATTCTTTTCATTTTTATTTCTATTTGGATTAGATGTTGTTTTATTTTGTTCTTTATTTTCATTATTATTTTCATTTAATATTACTTTTTGATAATTAATAAGAGGAGAAATAGATTTAATAAAAGAATCATCTTTACTTCTTTTACTTAATAAATTTAAATTAGATTTTAAAGTCCTTGATGTATCAAGTGTTAAAGTTAATTTATTAGAAGAATTATTACTTATATGATCAAGTATAGTTCTAGTTTTTTTATCAAAAATAGTTTTATTATTAGTAAGATTATCAAGAGAAGATAATGAAGTTTTATTTGAACTTTCATTATCTTTATCTTCATTTTTTGAAGTTTGATAATTATTCTTATAAAAAATTTCTGCTTTAATATCACCATAATTATGCATAATTTCACATATTTTATAATTTCGAAAAGTTGGTCTACAAAAAAAATTATGATAATTTTTATAATAATCACTTAATTTAGGTATTCTAATTAAACTTTCTTCAATTATATAAAATCTTTTTAAGAATTCATCAATAAAATCTAAATATTGATATTCTTTAAATTTTACATTATAATGACTTGTTTTATCATATAATATTTGATTTATATATAAATTATTTTGATCTTCTTCAATATCACCATATTTTGAATATAATAAGCATAAAAGTTGAACTGGATCATGAATTAATTTAAATGCTTCTAATTTTGTATTTATTATATTTGATGATGACATTTTTTAATTTTTATTTTTGAAATTGTTTATTTTTTTATTTTTTTTCAATAGTTTAATTAGTTGAATTATATAGTTATGTTTATTTTTTTTTTATTACTTTTTTATTTTTGAAATTAAATTATTTTTTATGAGTTTTATTATTATTTTTTAATAATATTTATATTTCATTTTTTTTAAATTTAACTAAATAATTATTTAAATTATGGAAAGTAGAAGGTCTCAAAGAAGAAGAAGAAATATAAATGAAACTCATAATAATGAAGAAGAAAATATATATTCCCCTAATCAAAATTCTAATAGTAATAATCATTTTAATTCAATATTTAATAATCATCCATTTAATCCTTTTCATCAAAATATAAACAATAATAATGAAATTAATATCCAAAATATTCCTCAAAATCAAAATCAAATAAACAATATAATTCAAAACAATAATAATAATCAAAACAATATAATTAATCAAAATAACAATAATAATAATCAAAATAATATATTTAATCAAAATAATAATAATAATAATAATAATCAAAATAATTTAATTAATCAAAATAACAATAATAATCAAAATAACAATAATAACAATCAAAATAATAATAATAATCAAAATAACAATAATAACAATCAACAAATAATAGACGCTCTTCAATGGGATGCCTCAAATCCATCAACATTTCTTAATATTGCAACAGATTATTTTCAAATGAAAGAATATAAAAAAGCTTTAACATATGTTCTCTTATATTTAAAATTTTATCCAAATAATTATGATGCATTTTTATTAAAAGCAAGAATCTATATGAAAATATATCAACATGGCAAATCATTAGTAATATTAAATAAAGCAAATCAATTATTACTTAAAGATGATCCTTTATTTAAAACTAAAACAATAGGATTATTATTTTTAAAAGGAAAATGTTATACAATGATAAAAGATTTTGATTCAGCAATTGCAATTTACGACAAAATAAATTCATATGAAAAAAATGCAAGAGCCTATTTAAATAAAGGAGTAAATTTCTATAATAAAAAAAATATAGAAAATGCAATTAAAAATTATAATATTGCATTAGAATTAAATCCAAATTACACAGAAGCATATTTTAATAAAGGAATATGTTTATGTAATATTGATAAAAAAGAAGAAGCAATAATAGAATTTAACAAAGCTTTAAATTTAAATAATAATGATGCAGAAATTTATATGCAAAGAGGATATTGTTATTTTTGTTTAGGTAAAATAAAAGAAGCAATGAATGATAATAATCATGCAATTGAATTAAATCCTAATTTCGCAGAAGCTTATTATAGAAGAGGAATTTATTATAATAAAATGGGAAGAGAAGAAGAAGAAATTTTAGAATATAAAAAAGCAATTGAAATTAATGATTTATATATTAAAGATATTTTATCTGATGCTTCATTTAAAGTTGGTAAATATTATAGTAAATTAAATCAAATGAATGATGCTTTAAATTATTTTATTAAAAGTACTCAATTAAATCCTAATCATGAATTTTCTCAATTTAATGTTGGTATGATTTATATGAAAAATAATCAATTTAATACTGCGATTGAATATTTTGATAATACTTTAAATATTAATAGAGCAAATATTGAAGCAATTTATAATAAAGGTATTTGTTTAAGTAAAATTTCAAAATTTGAAGAAGCAATTTTAGAATTTACTAAATTAATTCAATTAAATCAAAATGATGTTGATAGTTATTTTAATAAAGGTTTATGTTTAATGTGTGTTAAAAAATATGAAGAAGCAATTTTACAATTTAATAAAATTTTGACTTTAAAAAAAAATTTTTATTTAGCTAATTTAAATAGAGGAATTTGTTATTCTAAATTATTTAGATTTGATAAAGCGATTAAAGATTTAAATTTATTTTATTTAAATTCAAATGATAATGAAAAAAATTCTTATGAATTTTATTATCATAGAGCTTTATGTTATATTAATGGAAAACAAATTAAAGACGCAATTGAAGATTTAAATAAAAGTATTTTAATTAATAATTTTTATTCAAATGCTTATTTTAAAAGAGGATTTTGTTATTTAATTTATGATGATAAAGAAAATTTTGAAAAAAATTTAAATTTAGCAATTTTAGATTTTGATAATGCAATTCAATTAAATCCAAAATACTCAGAAGCTTATTTTAATAAAGCAATTGCTTTAACAAATTTAAAAAAATATCAAAATGCAATTAAATATTATGATATTTGTTTATCTTTGAATAAATATGATATAGAAAGTAAATATAATAAATCTTTATTATTAATTAAAATTAATAAATTTGAAAATGCAATTAATGAACTTAATGAAATAATTGAATTATTAAATAAGATTAAAAGTAATTTTAATAGAAGATTATTTGAAGTTTATTATAATATTGGTTATTGTTATAATAAATTAAATAAATTTCAAGATTCAATTATTGCAATTACTTTAAGTATTAAATTAAATTCTAATTATTGTGAAAATTATTATCAAAAAGGTAAATCTTTATTTTATTTAGATGAAATAAAAGATGCTTTATTTAATTTAACAAAATGTCTTTTATTAAATCCAAATCATTATGAAGCTTATTATTTAAAAGGAAAATGTTTAATATTTGAAAATAAATTTGAAGAAGCGATATCTCAATTTAAAAAAGCTTTAGATATTAAAAGTGATTTTATTGAAGCTTATTATAGAAGAGGTTATTGTAATTATAAATTAAAAAAATATAAAGAAGCCATTTCTGATTATGAAAAATTTAATGAAAAATCTAAATTAGATCCTGATTCATATTTTTATATTGGTTTATGTGAAATGCATTTAAAAAATTTAGATAATGCTATTAATAATTTTAATGAGGCTTTAAAAATTAATCCTAAACATGAAGATGCTTTGAAATATAAAGAAAAAGTTGAAGAAAGTTTAAATAATAATAATAATAGTAATAATAGTAATAAAAAGAAAAATAGATTTGTAAAGGAAGAAAATAAAGAAGATAATAAAATGTTTTAATTTGATTTTGTAGAAAAATTTTTTATTTTTAAGGTAAATGTTTTTTTAAATAATTTTAAATATATAAAATAAAGGAATAAAAAATTAAATTTTAATTAATTAATAAAAATATTTTTAATTAAGAAAAATTAATGAAATAAGAAGTGATATAATAATATTAATATTATGATTTATTCTTATTGAAATATGGGGAAAAAAAAGAAAAAAATTCAAAATGAAGAAAGTGATTCTGAAAATGAAGAAGATGAACAATTAAATAATAATGAAATTTTTGATTTAAGTAATTTAGATAATTTATTATCTATAATAAATTCAAATAATTATGAAAGAATTGACCAATTATCACAATTTTTATCTTCTTTTAATTTTGATGAAATTGAAAATGAATATATTATACTTACTTCTGAAAACTTTCTTATTAATTATATTAATTTGTTAATTAATCCAAATATTACTATTGAAATTAAAAATAATATTATAATTTCTTTATTGAATATTTTTATTTTAGGCGGTGATGAAAAAAAATCAAAATGTATAAATTATCAAATTATAATGAAGAATTCTTTATTAAATATTTTTAATTTTTATTATTCTGAAATAAATTCTCATATTGAACAATTAGAAAATGAAAATTATTCTAATTTAATATTTAATTTAAGTGATTTATTTAATCTTTTAATTGAAATTTTAAGTAAAGATGAAAATATAAAAGGTAAAATTCAAACTTTTGATAATATAATTGGAACATTAATTAATATAATAAGTAATAATCATCTAAAAAATAATGAATTTAAAAATGTATTTTTGAATATAATATATAATTTGACTTCATCTTTTTGTATAGAAATAAATGAAAAAAATCAATTAAATAAATTAAAATTAATTCAAATTGATGATTCTAATTTTATTTGTTCATTATTTTATATTTATTGCTCAAATAAAAAATTTGATTTAGATATTCAAAAAATTATTGATTTAATATATAATAATGTAAATAATTCTGAAAATTTAATTTCAATTGTTATTAAATTTAAAGATATTTTAGATAAATATTTAAATGAAGAATCAATGGAAATTAATACCTCAATAAAAGAAGAAATTCAAATTTTTTATCAAGTAGTTAATCAATTTTATATTTATATTAAAACATTTAATGATATTTTTGAAAATATTGACGATGAAAATTTAAATACAAATAATTTATCTGATTTAATATATTCTGATGTTATTAGTTTAACAGTAAGTTCAATTTTTACTAAAGAATTAATTAAAAAGTCATTAAATAATACTTTTTTATCAAATATTATTTCATTATTTCAAAATCTTCAAGTAAATAGAATTGATTCTTATTTATTAAAAGATTCAAATAAATTACTCAAAGCCAAACAAAATATTTCACAAATTGAAATATTATCATTGAATATTATAAACAATGCAATTTCCAAATTTAATATTTCTAATTTTTTAAATACAAATAATTATAATAAAAACAATTCATTTATTATTCAAAATTATATTATAAATTCATTAAATAATTATCAAAAATATGATGATGAATATATTTTATTATTAATTCTATTATTAAGAAATTTAATAAATATTAAAATAAATTTAGAAATAATTATAGAACAAATTGATTATAAATTACTCTTTACAATAATGAATAAATATATTAACAATAATTTCTTAAAATGTAATATAATAGATATTATTGCATATATATATTCAGTTCCTATAGAAAAATTGCCTTTAAAATTAAAAGATAATTATTATACAAATAATAAAGAAATAAATTCATTATTAAATTCATTATTTTATAAAGAATCAAGTTGTGAAGTTTTGTCACATACTTTAAATGCTTTTATGGATATTTATCAATGGGATGACATAAAATTAAACAAAATATTAAAAGATAGTCAAGTTTTAACATTAATTAAAAATGGAATAAGACAATTTAAATCAAGAATGAATTCCGAATTAAAAAGTAATATAATAGATAAAGAAATTTATGAAGAAATTGAATTAACATTAAGTAATATAAAAAGCTTTTTAAAATATAAAGAAAATATTTAAATAATATATAAATTAATAAAAATTTTTAATTTGAAAAATTATTAAAATCAAAATTTAAAAACTCTTTTATAGCATTTATTTTTTTATTATCAATTAAATTATTAATTTCCTCATTTTTAGAATTAATATTTGAAAAAATTTGATAAATAGATTTATATTCATTAAATAATTTTTGGGCATCATTTTTATTAATTGTATCAATACAACATAATGTTTCAATTAAATCATCAGATTGATTATCATTTTTTATTTTAGATTTATATTTTTTATTTTCTTCACCTATTAAAGATAAAGAATGTATATATTGTCCTATTTCTTTTGATGAAAAAGATAAAAGAAGTAAAATATTATATTCTTCACATATCATATTAATATTTATTAATTCTTTTTCAATTTTACTAATTGATTCACTGTTATTTTCTTTTTTTTCTGGTATAAAAATATTATTATTTTCATTATTTAATATCTCATAAATTTTATCTTCTTTTTCTTTTAAATCATTATTTTCTTTTATATCAAAAAAACAAATTAAATATCTTGTTATTCCTAAAAAATCATTTTTACTTAGATTTTTAAATTTATTTGAAATATATTGAGGATAAATTAAATGATATTTTAAACTAAGATAAAAACATTCAATATTATCTTTTGGTTTAAAATCACATTTTAAATCATTTTTATATGAAAAATTAAATAAAAAATCCTTTACAATAGGATTATTTCTTTGATTTTCATTGATAAAAATTTGTGGCATAAATATAAAAGAATTAAATTTAAATAAATAAATAAATAAAATTTCACTCATTATTTTTTTTATATATATTAAATTTTAATGAAGAAAAATTTATAAAACTTTTTTAAGAATTTTAATTAAAAATATATTATACATCAAAATCTTCATCATTTCCAATATCAAAATTATTAATATCATCAACAATATCATTATTAAGAAAATCATAACTTCCAATTTTTTTTCCTTTATTTTTCTTACTTTTAGAATCCTTATTACTAATTAAATCAACTAATTCTTCAGTTCTTAATTTACTTTTCATTTGTAAATCATCATACATTTTTAATTTTTTATTACTCATATCAATAATATTATTATTAAGAGAAGGTTTACTTGATTTTCCTCTTCCATTATTAATATAAGAAATATAATTATTTTTATTTTTTCCTAATTTCTTATTACTAAAATCATGACTAGAAATAATATTTTTACCAGCATTAGTTAAAATATCATTATTATTTAAATTATCATATAAATTTTTATTACTTTTATATTTATTTTGAGGAGACAAATCATAATTAAAATTATTATAATTATCATAAGTAAAAGTAGAAAATTGATTACTTTCAGTTTTTTCAGTTAAATTATGAGGAGTTTGTGACAAAGAATATTTTTGTAATTCTTTCCTTAATAATTCATTTTCTTTAATTAATTTTTGAATATTAGGATTATTTAAACATTTCTTTAATTCATTATTTTCTTCTTTTAATTTCATTAATTCTTTTTGAATAGGATCTAAAGTTCCTCTTTTACTTCTAATTTTTAATAATTGTCTTAATTCTTTTAATTCTTGTGATAATTTCTTAATAGTAATTTTATCCATTCCATTCCCATCAATTAAATTTTCTTCAAAAGTATTAGGAACAATTTTTGTAGTAACTGCATGAGCTCGATCAGCAAAGCTTAAAGTATTTAAACTATCTTCAAAATTATTATCAGAAGGTGATATTGTAGAAATTAAATAAGTTTTCGAATCTAAAGATTTAGAAAGTAAATGAGTTAAAGTTGAGTCTTTATATGGAATATGGACTTTTTTTTTTTTTGCTAATGCATGAATTACATTTCCTAATATTGAAAGGGATTTATTTATACTTTTTAATTCATTAAAATGTACTTTTTTATAATTTTCATTTGTATCATATTTTTCACTTCCTGCCAAATCACATAAAGAAATTTTTGAAGTTTTTTTTTCTTGTTTATTATTATAATAAATAATAAAAATTGAATGACTTCGACTACTTAATTCATTTTTATTTGTGTGTCTTTTTTTTCTGTTTAATTCACCTATTCTTAACATTTGAAAAATATCAAAAAAATTATTTGCTTCTAATTCTAATGCACCATCAACAATTGGTCCAAATTTTTTATCGTCTCTTATTTTTAAATTTTCTTGATTTATTATTTTTTCTGTTCTATTATTATTTATTCCAGTTTCAAAATTTAAATTTTTATTATCTTCTTCTTTAAATGTATTATCAATTAATAAATCATATATTTTCTCATTATAAACTTGAATATATGAACAAGTAATTATACTTGATTGTTTATATTTAAATAATTCTAAAACAACTCTTGGAATTATTCCATTTGTTTTTGAAAAAGGATCAATTATAAAATCTTTATCAACTAAAAAATTAAATTTATCTTTTTTTAATTTTTTTCCATTTTTATTATTGTAACTTTCATTCATTGTAAAATCTTCTCCAAACATTGTATAAGTTTTACCACTTCCTGTTTGCCCGTATGCTAAAATTGTTGAATTAATTCCTTTTAATGTTGCATCTATTATTGGTTTTATAAATTCAAAAATGCTTTCTTGTGTTGAATTTTCTGGAAAAACTCTATCAAAATTACTTACGAATTTTTTAGTATTTTTCGCTAAAATTATTTTTGTTGGGTCTTCTTCAAATGTTTGTATTGTTGTGTTTGTTTCTGTTTCATAGGGAAGAAATGGACGAATTCTTATTGCTACTTTTATTGATTCCATTTTTTGATTTTTTTTTATTTTGTTTTTATTTTTTTTTTTTATTTTATTGTGATAATAATTTTTTTGGGGTTACATATTTTTTATATTTTTATTTTTTTATATGCTTATTTTAAAGAAATGTTTAATTAAATTTTATGATTTATTAATTTCTTTAATTTATTTATTTTTTTTATTTATTAGATGCTTTTTTTATTTTTTTTATTGTTTTTTTTTTTTAAAAAGGAATAAAAAAAAATAAAAATTAAAAAAAATAAAATTACATTTAATTAAATTTTTATTCATTTTTTTCTTCTTCTTCATTTAATTTCTTAACAATTTCCCTTTTAATTTCATCAGGAATTAACTTAATTAAATCAACACTAGTTTTTAACAAAGTTTTCAATTTCTCTTCATAACTTTTCCAAACAAGGAAATAAATAACAATAACAATAACAAGTAAAACAATATAAGTACTATCTAAAATTAAATTAACTTGTTCTTTAAAATCAGAAAAGCAATCTTTTAATTCACTAATCATATAATTATACCAAGGTCTAATAACATTAATTTGAACTTTATTAATTTCAGAAAATTTTGCTTTATAACAAAAAGAAGGTTCAGTTAAATTATCTTTTTGTTTAATATATAAAACGGCTAAAAATTTATTCATTTCAAAAAATCTAGTAGAAACACAACTAAAACCATTTTGTATAGTTCCTCTATAATCAGGATCATCAGAAGAAACATTAGTTAAAATATCAGAAATATTTCCTGCCATTCTATCAGAAAATTCATCTAAATATTTCCCTTTTAAAAAAGATGAAGTTTCATAAGTTTTTGTATATAATTTTTCAATTGTGTCACTTATTTGTAAAGTATTTAAATAAAATAATGATAATGTATCTGTATTATTTAATATTGGAATTGATGAATTATAATAGTAACTTTTATAAATATTTGTTGTTATTATTAAATCACTTTCACTATAATGTGTTATGTTAAATACATCATCAAAATTTTTTATATTTGACATTACGTATCTTACATAAATGTATTTAAATGTCATGTAACCTTCTATAAATGTTAAAAATAATGTTATGTAAATAAATGCAAATAAATATTCAGTTGAATTCTTTATTGATTGTTTATAATCATTTTTTTGTTTAAATTTTGTTATCATTATTATATCTTCATTTTTACTTGTTGATGTATATTCTATTTTTGATTCTTCTTCTGTTTCTTCATTACCAAAGAATTTATTTAATAATTTATTTAAAAATGTTTCACTTGTTGATTTTAATTCTTCAAATTTCTTTTTTTTAATAGTTAAAAATAAATCAACTGGTTTTTCTCTATCATCAATAAATCTACTAATTAATTTCCACATAATAAATAATTCAATAATCACAACAATAAAACTAATAATAAAAATAATTAATAAAATTGAAGGAGTTTTCGCTTCATCACTTGTATTTTGTGCTAAAATAAAAGTAACATTTCTCATCATTAATAAATAATCATTTAATAAATTCATCATTAATTCATATGCATTTCTATTATCCATAGTAATAGATTTATAATTATCTGTAATAGTACTAACAAAAAAAATTGAAGTTTTAATTCTATTTAAAGCATTTGAATAAGAAATTAATTCTGTAGTTGGATTTAAATTACTTAAAGTTCTAACACAAATTTGAACATTATTAATATAATCATTATATTCTTTATTAAAACTTACAGTTGCATTTGAAAAAAATGATATATAATCATTTATAATTTGTCTATATTCAGCCATTTCATTTTTAGCATTTATTATATATTCTGTTTGATCTACTCCTAATACATTAGTATAATTTTCATCTTGTGATAAAATTGCTTCTGTAATAAAATATTTTGTATATAAAAATGAATTTAATAAAATATAAGCATTATCTAAATATTTTATATATTCTGAACATTGATGAGTTTTATATAAAGATAAAGCAAATTCTACACTAATTAAAGCAAGTATCATTATAAACATTATTACTGAAGAAATTTTAATATAAGTTACACTTTTTTCATTAAAAATATGATTTAAAGAAAAAGAAATATCTGCATTAACTTCATTTGTTCCTATATTATTATTATTATTTTGATTTTGATCAAAATTAACATTATTATTTGTATTTACTTCATTAACTTCTGGAGTTGGTTGATTATTATTTTGTTCATTTGATATTTCTCTATTATGTTTTATATTTTTAAACTCAGGATGAGATTTTAATTTTTCTTCTATTCTCTTTACAAAAGATGATATTGATATTTTAATATTTGGTTCTGAAATTTTTCCTGCTGGATATAATTCTTTATTTGGTCTATGTTTTTCTAAATTAATATCTGCTCCATAATATTTTAATGAATTAATAAAATTATTTATTTCTTGTGAAGATTTACTTTGAAATTCTAAAACTTTTTCTTTTGATAATACATTTTTATTCTCATCTCCTGAATTTTTTTCTTCTTCATCTTCTTCTTCACTATTATTATTATTATTATTATTATTATGATTATTTTTATTTTTTTTATTTTTTTTCCCTTTTTTATTTAAATTTTCACTATTACCATCAGTAATTTGAATAATTGGAGTATCTGTTTTAGGATGAGAAAAATATTCTTCATTAGGATTTTTTTTCTGAGAAACTAAATGAGTTCTTACAAAATTTAATTTTAAAATATCATACATAATTAATTTAGTTGAAGATTGTTTAAAATCATTTAAATCAGTATTATTTCTTTTTGATTCAGGTGCAGTAAATCTTAAACAAAAACCAATTTCTTCATCTAATAATTTCATTTTAGTAATTAATAAATTATAATCTTTCTTTTCTGATTGTTTAACTAATTCTTCAACATTTTCTTCATTTTTTCTAATATTATCATTTTTAGGATAAATTATATCTGGAAAAACCCAAGTAATTCTTTTTGGTTCATCTTCAAATTCATTAAATCTTTCTAATAAATTTATCGCTTCATTATTTTCAGAACTTCTTATTAAAATATTTAAATTAACAACATATTTTTTTAATAAATCCATAGTTAATCCCATAGTCAATGCTGAAGATGAGAAAGAATCAATAGTAAAATCATCTTTTGCTAAAATATAAAATGCATAAACTGATTTTGGATCTTTACTTTCAATTTTATTTTTAATTATGAAAGTATTAGAAAAATCGTCATCATTATAAACAGTAAATTTTGCAAGGGCAGGTAAAATATAACCAACTTTAGTTCTTGGAAGGAGAAATATTTGTTTTTTATCACTTGCTTTATTCATTCCTGGATTTGTTTTTCTTAAAATTTTTAATTTATTTGATATTACTTTTGCATGTCCATTTACAAAAATGCTTGGCATTAAAGTTTCTATTTTTTTACCTATTAAATTTTGTTTTGTAAATCCTAATAAATTGACTATACTATTTGAACATTGTAATATTGAACAATCACCTTTTTCATTTGTTCTACAATAAATTACGTAATCTTGATCTTCTAATATTATATCTAAATTATCTGGATCAAATTTATCACTATCATTTTTTTTTGATTCAAAATGTTGTTCTTCATTTAATTTTTTTGTTATTTCATCTGCTTTTGTTTTATTTCTTAATATTTCTCTTACGAAATATGCATATAATTGAACTATTGATTGATTTTCTAAATCTATTTTTTTTGTTTTTAAATCTTTTTCCCATAATTGTGTTATTTCATCTAATAAAATATTTAATTTATTTCCTAAAAAATATAATTTTTCTAAATTTAAATTATTTGTTAAATTCGTACTTAAAACTCCCCAAAATTCACCATATAATTTAGTAGATGATTCAATTAAATATTTTAATTTTCTAAATTTATGTTCTGTTATTTCTTCCATTTTTTCCATTTCTTCATTTTCTCCATTTAAACCTGAATTTACTTTATTATTACTTAATGAATTAACACTTTGTTTAATACAAAATAAAATATAATCTTCTGTTATTGTATTATTTTCCTTTTCTAATTTAGATAAATAAGTTTTTGCTGCATTTAAATTGAATTTATTTGAATAATTAAATTGAATAAATGTCATTACAATTGTTTTATTATTTGGAAATTTTTTTATACCACCAATTAAAAGTGTATTTATATAATGTAATAAACAAGCTTTTTGTATTTGATAATTCCCTTGATTTTCCATATATTTAGTTAAAGGACATTCCTCATCAATACAAGTTTCTAAATGACGTGAAATTAACCCTTTTAAAAATATATCATTTTTATCATATCCTTTTTTCGCATTTTCAATTGATTTATATTTATCAATAAATTTACCAATTAAAGTAATAACACTTTTAGTTCTACTTATAAAATCATTTGCACTTCCAGAATTAACATTTGTAATAATTAAATTTTCACTTTCTTTTTTATAATAAATGGCACAAGTTATAATAATTAAAGGCATACCAAATAAAAATAAATAAATATTACCATCAAATTTAGAATCAAATGTTAATTTACATATCATAACCATAAATGAAGTCCATAAAAATAAACTATTTCTAATCATTACAAAACATTGAATTACAAAATTATTATATGATGGTTCATCAAAACCTTTTTTTAAATTAAATAATGAACCAACTAATAAAATTGCAATACTGATCCATTCATTTTTAATAAAAATATATCTTAAACAATTAACAAGTGTTAAAATATAATAAAATAAATCTGCACTTGTGTCAATTTTAGTTGAAGTACTTTTATTATTAAAAGGATCAAAACAAAATATTCCAAAGAAAATATTTAAAAAATATTGTCCAATTAAGAAAACAATTGATAAAACAGAATATAAAAAATGAACTCCTTTAAAACATTTAATTGGATCTTTTACAATATCAACTTTTTTATCTTCACATTTATACATTAAAAGTAATAATTCAGTACAAGGAATTAATCCAATTGAAGTCATTATAATTGACATATATTTTCCAAATGTTACTACAATTTTATATAATGAAGAATTTGGTTTATTAAATTTAATTGCCATTGAAAGTAATAATATTGTAATGAATATTATAATTAAATCTATTGCCCAAATTACTAAATAAATATTAAATTTTACATATTTTAATATTTGAGTTACTCTTAATGCTCCGACTAAAGTATTTATATTTTTTATTCTGTTTTCTTTTATTTTCCAAAATTTTTTATGAGGATCACTAAATCCGTATGATATTATTTGAATTGTTTCTATTATTATTAAAAGACATATTATAAATACGTTTAAATTTTTTTTTTTTATAACGTTGTAAAAGTAATTAAATACTTTTTCTTTTCCATTCATTTCATCACTTGTTTGTATTAAATCTTTACTGTTTTTTTGACTTTTTTCAAATGATGATTCACCTAACATATTTAATTATATTTTATTTATTTTTTATTTTTTATTTTTTTAATGATAAATAATAGGTTTTTTATTTTTTTAAATCTTTATTTATTTAATTCTCTAATTTTTAAAATATTATTAGAAATATATAGTTTTATAATAACTTCAAAATTTATTAATTCATTAAATAAATTTTATATATATTATGATATCAAATTTATCAAATATTTATTTATATATCATTTTTTTTTTATTATTCTTATTAACTAATATATAAATTATATTTTGATAAAAATAAAAATTTAATTTTGAATTTCATTATTTTCATTATTTACAAAATTATTTTGAGAAGAAAGATGATGATTTTCTAAAGGATGATCAACATAAATTAAATTAGGTTCAATTTTAGAAAAATTAATATTTTTATTATCTAATATAGACAAATAATTAAATTTACACAAAGGACATAAAGTATCTTTTGTTTCAAATGCATATTTACTTATACAATAATAATGATAATAATGTTTACAAGGAGTAATACAAATTTGTTTTTTTGAATCAAATTTTTCTAAACAAACAGGACAATTTTCTTCTAAAATTGGTTTTTCTAAAGAAAAATTAAAAGGTTTTATTTCTTTAGTAAATAAATAAGTTAATTTTTGTTTTATTAATAATTCTTTTCTTTCTGCTTCATTAATTGCATTATTTCTTTGTCTTCTATAAATTATTAAATTTCTTATACATAAAATTACAAATAATAAACAACCTAAAAATACTAATATTGTTAAAATTAATGTTATTATTGATGCTGTTTTAGAGCATAAAACACTACTTTGGTGGTTTTTACAATATCCTTTACTTCCTATTTCATCATCTACTTGAACTGATATATTGTATTCAAATATCATTATTAAGAAAAAAAGAAATTTCATTTTTAATATTTTTTTATTATATTATAATATGGAAAATATTTTAATTAAATCCAATGTTAATTAATTTATATTATTTCAAAATATTCATTAATGTTGTAAAAAAATAATTTTTTGAAAAATAGAAAGTTATTCAGTTATTCATTATAAAAATATTATTTTTGGTTTATTTTTTAGTTTTTATTTTTGTTTTTATTTGTTTTTTTATTTTTTAGAAAGAAATATTATTTTTTATGAAATTTTAATATTATAAATTATAAAAAGTATTAAAAAAAAAAATAAAAAATAAAAAAATCTTTAATTTAAAATATAATATTTTTTAATTATTAAAATAACATATTAGGTATTTATAAAACCAATTTTTATACCAAAAAAAAAAAAAAATGAAATTTCACATAAATTTATCAATAGAAAGATTTTTATAAGGATTTAAATTATTTTTTTTTTCTCTCCTCCCAACTTCTTCATTAACTTTTTGTAAAATATTTCTAACATCAAAGGGTTTTTTAGCAATTAAATTCTTTAAAAATTCTCCAATATCAATTAATTGAGTATCATTCATATCATCTAACCAAGTTTTAATCCCTAAACCATTATTAGGTTGTAATTTAAAATTATCAGTTAAATTATCAATAATAATAACTTTATTTAAATCTCTTCCTAATTTAGTTAAATCTTTAACAAAAGAAATTCCACTTATTGAAGTATGTTGTCTATATAATCTATATTTAATATATTTTTTATTAGGATCAATTTTATTTAAAATCCCATCTGCATAATCTTGCATTGCAGCAGTAAAAATTGCAATTTCAAATATTTCACTCATATCTTTTAAAAATTTTATACAATGAGGTCTTATTAAAAAATTACCTCCACTTGGACAATAAAAAAAATGAACTAAAGTTTCATCTAAATCTAATACTAAAGTATAAATATTACTATTACAAGATGGGAGAAATGGAGTTGGAATATTGGCATTAAAACCATATAAACTTAATATGTTATTTGGATTAAATGTTGTTGATTTATTTGATTGATTTTTTGGTAATTGATTTATTTGATCAAATAATATGTTATTTATTGTTAAATTTGCTATTTGAAATGGTGTATATGAATCTATTAATCTTATAAAATCAAAACATATTGTATGAATTGGTTTAAAATAACCTATTTTAAATAAATTATTTGACATTAATCGAATGTGATTTATTACTATTTCACAATTTTTATTTATTGAATTACCAAAATTTGTTGGATTTGATATTAAATTTCTTGGCTTATGTGATTTTAATACTCTATTATATTTATTTAAAAAATCTGATGTTAACATTGTACAATTGTTTATTGAAATATCTCTTGTTCCTTTTGTTAGTAAGTATTGAGATATTATTTGAGTTAAATGATCATTTAAACTCATTGATATTGTTTTTATATATGATTTTAAACTTAAATCATAATTGAAATCACTTAATATGAATTTGAGATATATTAATATTATAAATGAGATTTTTATTAATTTTATATAACCATTATTTAATGATTGATTTGAAAAAATTTCTAAAGGTAAATCATTTGTATCAATATGTTGTTGTAATATTGAAATAAATTTTTTTACTGTATTATTTAAAGTTGTTTTATTATCATGATAAATTTCAAATTCAAAACAAATTTCCCAAATTAAACTATTTAAATAAATTATTGTATCACTTGCTTCAACAATTTGATTACTATTATTATTATTATTATTTGTAATATTATTATTATTATTTATATTAGTATTACTATTATTAATTTGATTTATATTATTATTAATTTGATTATTAATATTTAATTTAACATTTCCCATATTAAAATTACGATTAGGTAATTTATAATCATTATTATTTTTATTTAAATCAATTGAATTAAACTTTTCTTTAGTAGTTTCCATTAAATTTTCTATTACATTTTGAACAATATTATCATTTAAAGTATTTCTATTGTCATAAATTTTATTTTGTCCTTTTCTAAAATCTTTATTCTTTTTTCCTTTTCCAATTAAATCACTTCCAATTTTTGAAAAAATACTATTATTTGAATTTCTAAATTCAACAGGACTAAAATAATTTTTTCCAATTGAATTATTATTAATAATCAAATTATTAACATTAATATTAATATTATTATAATTATAATTATTTTCTTTATGTAAAGGAGGAGTATGAATAGAATTTGAATTACTTAATATTTTAGAATTAAATTTTGGAGTTTCTTGATGAAAATTTTTTCTTTGTTTTGATTTAGGTAAACTAAAATTAGAACTGATATGATTATCACTTGAAAAATATGCTCTTGTAGAAGGATCATATTTCCTTTTTGTAAAATCTAAAAAATTACTTAAATAAAAATTTACCATATTCAAAATTTTTAAAAGGAGAATCCATAAAAATAAATTGAAATATTAATATATTAAAAAAATAACAACTATTAAAATAATATTAAAACAAATAAAAAAAATTTAAAAAAAAAAAATCATAAAAAAATTAAATATTTAATAAATAATAATTTATAATGGAAACTGCAAATTTAAATACAGCAAGATTAACAAATACAATAAATGGAATTGGTTTTGGCGCCTTTAATCATTGGGGTACAATAAATAGAGAAGATATTTTAAATTCATATTCAAAAGAAATTTTAGAAAATGTTTGGATTTTATTTACAAAATATATAATAAAAAATTATGAAAATGGAAAAGGAACTTTTATTAAAAATTTTGGTACTTTTACTTTTACAAATCCAGATTATAATTTAGAAGGAACAACAAATCAATTTAAAAGAGATTTAAAAGTAAGAAGACCAGTTTTTATTATAAGTAATGAATTTTTAGATTTTTTAAAACCTGGAATTTATACTAAAACAGGAGGATTAATTTATTATACTCAAAAATTAAATCATTCTATTAATATTGTTAAAATAAATTATGCTGAGTTATCTTATGGAATGAATATTTCTAAAGAAGAATATTATAATATTATTAATAATATTTTAAAAGAAATGGGAGAACAAATAATAAAAAAAAAATTTAAAAGTAGAGAAATGCCAAATTTAGGTATTTTATTATTAAGAGGTAATGTTTTTGGTATGAAATTTTATAAAGATTTTAATTATGCTGTTATGAAAATTCCACAAAAATTAAATTTTACTAAAAAAAATTTAGGTTTACATATGAATACAGTAAATACTAATCAATCATATGGTGATTTATCAAATCCAGAAAAGTCAGTTACTGAAATTTTAGCTAAAGATTCTGTTATTACAAAAGTTAATAAAGATGCTGATTATTTTTTATCTAAAAATTATGATATTAATGGAAGTGATTATGATGATAATAAGAGATATGAATTTAATAAAGTTGAAAATTTTAATAATAATGATAAATGGAATTCTCAATCTTTTTTTCCAATTAGAAATTTAACTAAAGCTTTAAAAAATATTCCAGTTAATAAAAATTTAAAAGATTTAATGTTTTCAAAAGAAATTTTAGAAGCAATTGTAAGTAATAAAGGACAAATTATTAAAGAAATGAAAAGTTATGATAGAAGAAATAATGGTATGATTTCAAGATTTGAAATGGTTCGTTCTTTTTCAAAAGCAAATATTCATCCTAATTTAAATATAAATAATTTTAGTGATATTATTAAAATTTATGCTGAAGGATTAGAATATATTGATTATTATAAAGTTGTGACTTTATTAATTAAAGAAGCTAAAAATATTTTAAAAAATTCTTCTTTTATTAAATATAGTATGGATGATTTGAGTAGTTCTTTTAATAATAAATTTATATTAGGTAATCATAAATTTAAAAGAACTTTTTCTTCTGATAATGAAAAAAATAATGATTCTAATAATTTAAATGATAATTATTATTTAATGAATTATAATAATTTAAATGTTAATGTTAATGAAGTTGAAAATGAAATTAAAAGTTTAAAAATGATATTTGATGAAATAATGTATAAAAAAATTAAACTTGTTGTAAATCATGATAAATTCAATGATAATAATAAAATATTAAATTATCGTGATTTTATTGATTTATTACATTTATTTGAAATAACATATCCAATGGATAAAGTATTTAAAATATTAAAATTTATAAAAATAGAAGATCCAAAATCATTTACTTTAAATATTATGCATCAAAAATTAAAAGAATGTAAATTAACAACATATGAAATGACAAATTATGAAATTGAACAAGCTTTAGCAAATTTAATAAATATAATTAATAATAATGGAGGAAAAAATTTCTTATTTAATAATTCTCAAAGTTTACTTTTTCATCATTTTACAAGAAAATTAAATGGAAAAACAAATTATACTGAAAATATATTACAATTATTATTTAATAAAATAACAAATAATAATACTTCATTAACTCCAAATGATTATGATAAAATATCAAATTTAGAAATGAATAAAGATGGTTTAAATGAAAAATTTTTTAATGAAAGTGTAAAAAGAATAAAAGAATATATTAAACAAAAAAAAATAAGTGCAAATAAATATTATGATCATTTACTTTCATATAATTTTGTAAGAACTTTTAATCATTTACCAAGAAAAGATTTTATTTTAGCATTACAACAAGAACCTTTTAATTTTAATGAAATACAATCAAATTATATTTTTGAAAAAATGGATTTAAATAAAGATAATATTGTTGATAGAGATGAATTTAAAAAAATAATAACTCAAGAATATAATGTTTTAATAAAAATGCAAGATATAATAAAAAAAATGAAATTAGATATTGAAACAGTTGCCTATAGACTTGATATTGATATAAATAAAAATGAAAAATTGAATTTTTATCCTTTTAAAAATAAAATGAGAAAATTTGATACTGATTATACAAATGAATTTATAGAAGGATTATTTATTGAATTAGCAGGATCATTAAATGATCAATTAGATACTAAAATTTTATTAGATAATTTAAATGTTTATAAAAAAGGAGAATTTGTTAAAACAAATCAAGATACTTTTAAAAATAATTTTATTAAAAATATTCAAAATAATGTTGATTTTCATACTATGAAAAATACTTTTGAAAAATATGATAAAAATTTCACTGGAAGAGTATCAAAAGATGATTTTTGTAAAATTATTAATCAATTTAGTAAAGAATTTAGAGAAGAAGATATTATGAGATTAATGAGACATTTACAAATTGCTGATTATGATACTTTTGAAGTTAATTATTCTGAATTTTTAAATAAAATATATTATAATGAGAAATTAGATAATTTTCTTTTATGTGTTGAAAACTTAAAACAATTATTACAAAGTGATAAAATAAAAAATGATATAAAACAATTATTAAATTATATTAATGGAAATAAAGAAACAAATTATATTTCAGTTGATCAATTATTTAATTATTTTATGTCTGTTTTTCCTATTCAAATAAAAGAAAATTTAACTAAAACTGTAATTTGTAAATTTGATCTTGATAGTGATGGAAAAATTTCTTATGAAGATTTAAAAGGAATTTTAAAGAGATATATTAATACTTCATTCTTTAAATTTGAAAATAGTGAAAAGGGACAAAATGTTAATTTATATGCTGAAGATAATTTTACAGATGAACAATTTAAGAAAATTGTAAAAGAAATAAAAATAAATATGAAAAAAAAGAATATAACTGAAGTTGGTTTATTTTA
>JAEEGK010007550.1_pt1 | contig 25912 bp, 7 predicted proteins | sample 8958771 | NCBI WGS metagenome assembly JAEEGK01 (sample SAMN16246547, study PRJNA631951) | gut metagenome | biome: gut microbiome; feature: rumen; material: SC-attached | host: Bos | place: Iran: Karaj | collected 2018-10
TGTCATAGGAGTAACAGGAGAACAAGGTATTTACCTGAGGTCGGGCACAGTTATAGAATCGTCAAATAGTAATCATATCTATGCGTACAACTCTTATGGTGCTGAACATGAACAAATGGAACCGAATTGCGAAATGGTAGATAAAAATGGCAAAGTCTTGCCACGTTCGTCTGACATATATAGGCTGTGTCCTAATGTGTATGATAATGGAAGTGTGTACGAAATGAGTCAGGTGACGGTTCAGAAAGCCGAGTATTTTAAGGCTGTGGCAGAATATGCCGACGGATCTTCTGAAACAAAATATTTCGGATGGCTTGCCCTTGCTGTTACAGAAGACAACTATAAGACAAGTACGGACATCTATCCCACCAAAGTAACCATTACACAGGTAAAGGATTTTCAAGTCCCGACCCGTTTTGGCAGAGACTATCAGAGCGGAATCGATATCACCCATTCGGACTTCGACATCACACTCACGTCCATACCAAAAGACTCCCTGTATCTCAACATCTCTAAAACTGTCAAAATAACTGGTACGGACGCCTCCAAAGTTGCTGCATACTTCAATGTTGGTAATGGTGGCAAACTTGAAATCACTGGTGGCAATTTTGGCAACTATGCAGGACCTTGCGAACAATGTGATTATATAAGTGAGAATTGTGTTGTGCATAACGATGGCGGTGAAGTAACAATCTCTGGCGGCAGTTTCACAGGCGGCGATTATGGCGTATATGCAAATGCCGGTACGATAACGCTCTCTTCCGCCGACAATGACAAGCCCACCCATATCACGGGAGACATTTGCGCAATCGTCAACAACACCAGTGCAACATCTCTCCTGCCCACCAATACTACAAATGTCCTTTATACTGGCGGCGCAAAGATTGATGAAAAGTATAGCACCTCCGACCATTATTTGGTAGATGCTTCTAATGTCCCCATTAAGAATGTCAGAATAGGCGACCCCATCAAGATAGACGTCGCCTCACTCGTAGCCGCCACCAAGCAGTATGACGGCACCTCGTCCGCTTACGCAGCCGAAGGCAAGTGGGAAAATGCCACAGCCACCGACTTCAATGGCGTCCTCGACGGCACCAACACCTATCTTGTATATGAATACAAAATAGACGAAAACACCACCTACTACGTCAAGTTCCTCGCCACGGCTGACTTCCAAAAACTCAAGGCGAACACCACCGACGAGTACGAAGGCCTTGTAAATGCAGATGCAGCAAGCCGTATCTTTATCCAGCCCTCAACGTTGGGCATCAAGATAACCGATGCGGCTGGTAGTGACATATCCGACCCCGTCGTTGCATTCGCTTTCGACCCCGACAAGCTCACCATCACCACCGGCAGAATAACACCCCACGTCCTCACCCTTCCCGATTGGAGCGACATCCAAACTAAGGTAACCACCTCCAAGTTCTTTGACAATTCATCCGCCGCAACAATAGCAGCCGAAAACACAATCAACTTGACTGGTGTCGGTACAGAAACCGTCCCCGTAACCCTCACCGAAGCCAACTTCGCCACATCAGCAACAGCCACAGCCACCGATGTCGGCACAGATTACGGCATGCTGGTGACATTCAAGCTGGGCGACAATGTTACCAACTATATTTTCGAGGAAGATGTCACTGATAACGAAGGCAATACTACCACCACGTATGTAAAGGAGATTACCAAGTTCTATTCTGCAGATGACGTCCAGGGCAAAATCAAAACCGCCTACTTCACCGCTTCCTACACAGTAGTGGAAAATGAAACTTCCACGGAAGTCACCAAAAACTTCTCTACCCTCGAGGACGCACTTGCTGAAGCGTATCCCACAGGCATTGCTGAGGTAACAGTAACACAAGTAGCCGACTACACAGCTACCAATACTACCACTACCAAAAATGTCACCATCAGCGGCTTGAAATTCACCCTCGATCTTACAGGGCATAAGTTCACTGACGACCGCTACAATTTTACAATTGACGGCAATGGCTCGTCGTTGACCATCAATGGCGAAGACGGCGACCCCAACAATGCTACCGCACCAAAGACCACCTTCACTAATACTGGTTTCACAGTCATAAACAATGGCAACATTGCCATCACCGGCGGTACGTTTGATAGCGATAGTTACGGTGTCAATTGTTACAGTAATGCGACAGGTACAATCTCCGGTGGCTCATTCACAGCAATCTTAGCCGCCGTTTATGTGCAGGGAACTTCTGGTGAAGTAAAACTTTCCGGCGGCAGTTTCACAGGAACCAATTTGGCGGCAATTGTTAATATGAGGTATGATGAGGACGCGAATATAATTCCTTTGCTCGAATCAGGCTACACATTTGCCCTTGCAGATGGCACTTATATCCAAGAAGATTATTCCAATAACGAAGAACTTCGATATACGGATGGCGATGGTAATTACGCTACCTGCCGTTCCGTCTCCGTCAAGAAGCTTGCCCCGCACACCATCACACTTCCCAACGACAAGTGGACTGCTACCGACGCCAACGACGCCACCAACACATCCATCACCAAAGCCATCTACGGCACGACGGTCACCGTCACCTACTCCGGCAGCAAAACAGTTAAAGAAGTGAAAGTCTATCCGATGCCCAAGAGCATCACGATAAACACCCCTGAAAGTACGTCGCTCTCTGCGCGCGAAACGTTGACATTGACCGCCACCATCTTGCCCACCACCATTGCCGACGAAGACAATGTGGTGACATGGACATCGAGCGACGATAATGTGGCTACGGTGTCAGAGAAGACCGGCGAGGTGAAGGCAGGTGACACCACAGGCGAAGTCATCATCACCGCCACCACCACCAACGGCAAGACGGCGACGATAACATTAACAGTGCAGTAAACTTTTTGCGGATTGATGAAAAAGTTTTTAACTTTGCTGTCAAACATTAAAAAGAGCAAATGATTATGGCGACACCACGAAAATATCCGACAGGCAGGGCTGGTTTTGAGTCAATCATCAGCGAGGGCTTCCTCTACGTTGACAAGACCGGGCGCATGTACGAAATGATAGGCGACAGGAAGTTCGTTTTCCTGTCGCGTCCGAGGCGTTTCGGCAAATCGTTGTTGGTGAACACGTTGCGGGCGTATTTCGAAGGCAGGAAGGAGCTGTTCAGAGGACTGAAGATCTACGACCTCGAAAAAGACTGGATACAATATCCCGTCATCAAACTCGACATGTCGGCGGTGAAAGACGATACTATCGAGGACATGCCTATGTCCATCGGAAAGCAACTTGAAAAGTATGAAAAACAATATTCTATTCCTATTGATGAAAAATTCAGCAATGGGGCGCGTTTCGCTCAATTGATAGAAACAGCCAAGGCGCAAACGGGAAGAAATGTCGTCGTGCTCATTGACGAATACGACGCGCCGCTCAACGCCCATCTGTACGACGGACAATTAAAGCCAGTCAAACAGATTTTGCAGAATATCTATCAGCAGCTCAAAGTCTGTGAAGAGGACGAGCGTTTTGTGTTCATCACGGGGATTTCCAAGTTTTCGCAAGTGTCGATTTTCTCCACCATCAACAACCTCGAAAAACTTTCGATGGTGGAGGATTATGCCGACATCTGCGGCATTACCAAAGACGAACTTCTTAATTATTTCAAGGAGGACATCGATATTTTGGCGCAAAAGTATAAATGCAGTTTCGACCAGATGTTTGAAATGTTGAAATACCAGTTTGACGGCTATCATTTCAGCGAAAACTCGCCCGACATGTTCAATCCGACAAGCATTTTGACCACTTTCAAGGAGAAGAAACTCAACAACCATTGGTTTGGGACTGCCACGTCGTCATTCATCATAGACCACCTCAAACGCCACAACGCCGACGTGAAGAACCTTGTGCCGAAGACATTGTTCGCCGACGATTTTGACGTTTCGCCCGAAGACTACGACAGCCTCTGGCCCATTCTCTATCAGGCTGGCTACCTGACCATCAAGGATTACGACCCGAAATGGAATACATACGTTTTGGATTATCCCAACAACGAAGTCCGCGTGGGAATGATGCAAAACATGATGAGTTTCTATTTTCCAAGAAGCATTTCTTCGGGCAAAATGTCGATGAAGCAGTTTTATGCGGCATTGGAGGGTTTGCAGGTGGACGAGGCGATGACATACCTCAAGGATTTCTTGTCCGAAATCCCGAACATCCTCAACAACAAGGAAGAAAAGCATTTTCAGACAATACTTTACGTGTTGTTTACGTGGCTTGGTTTTTACACCGAGGTAGAGGTCAATACAGCAGTCGGACGCACTGATGTAGTCATCAAAAACGCCAAAAACATCTTTGTCCTTGAGCTCAAAGTGGACGGCACAGCAGAAGATGCCTTGGCGCAAATCAATTCAAAAAACTACGCAATCCCATACAAATACGACGGCCGCGAAGTCATCAAAATCGGCGTGAATGTATCTTCCGAAGACGATGTCAGGACGATAGACCGATGGGTTGTGGAACGACCGCAAACAACAACTCCCAGCCCCAACGGGGGCGGCATAACCAAGCCGTGTGCGTGAGCGCACGGCAAAATGCGAAAACGGAAAATATAATTACAACAAAACAAAAACATACAAAAATGAAAGCACTCAAATTTTTAACCATATTATTCGCGCTGACATTAGGCGCGGCGATAGACGCCACGGCGCAGGAAGTTATAACGGCTGCCCCAGTTACTGGCGAACCAAAAAAGTGGACATTCTCCATGCCCGACGGCGACGTGCGCGTCAAGGCGACATTTGTGGATGAGCCATACTTCATCCTCACCGACAATGACGACGTAATCGACGAAACCACTGGCACAAAGGGCAAGACCCTCACATTCTATTACGACGGCAACATACCTGACAATAATGCGTATGAAATAAATGTTAACCCGGGCTTCTACGATCCCATAAATGCTGCATGGTCAAAAACAGATGGCGATTTCACCACAGTAACCAAGGTTGTGTTCGACAAATCTTTCGCAAACGTCAAGCCAACCAATTGTAATAGTTTGTTCGAGGATTTCACATCCTTGAAGACCATCACTGACATCAAATACCTTAACACTTCGGAAGTGACTGACATGGGTTATATGTTCAAAAATTGCAGCAGCCTCACTTCTTTGGACTTAAGCACCTTCAATACATCGAAAGTGGGTACAGATCAAGATGATGAAGCCCTCATGAGTGAGATGTTCTATGGCTGCAGCAGTCTCACATTGCTTGATTTGTCCTCCTTTAACACCGAAAATGTTAATAATATGAGAGCGATGTTCTATGGCTGCAGCGGTCTCAAATCGCTTGTTTTATCCTCCTTTAACACCGCCAATGTGACCGACATGAGCAATATGTTCTATGGCTGCAGCAGCCTAACTACATTAAACGTTTCCAATTTCAATACTGGCAATGTGGAAAAAATGAATGGCATGTTCCATAATTGTTACGCACTTTCATCCCTCGACCTCAGTAATTTCAATACTGGAAGTGTTACCTCAATGGGAGCCATGTTCCAAATGGATTATACTACAACTACAAGTAAAACTACGGACGAGAATGGTAATGAAATTGAACAAGTAATTGTTACTTCGCCCACGCCGCAACTTTCATCCATTACATTTGGCTCTAATTTCACGACAAAAAATGTATGGTCTATGTCGGAAATGTTTGCCGGTTGCAGCAGACTTGCTTCCATCTCCCTCAATACGTTTACTTCTGAAATACTTACCCATACGGATGGCATGTTCTTCTACTGCAAAGGCCTCACTTCCATTGAATTTAGCGAAAGTTTCACGGCGGCATCTGTACAATCTATGAGTGAGATGTTCAAGGATTGCAGCGGCCTTACAAGTCTCGACCTCAGCAAGTTCAGCCCTGCGGCGATTACTGATATGAGCAATATGTTTGATGGATGTACCAACCTCAAGACCATCCAATTTGGAACCTTTACGGCGGGAAGCAACGCCAATATGGGAAGTATGTTCTTGAATTGCAGTTCACTTACTACACTTGATTTGAAGTCGTTCCACACCACGAATGTTACGAATATGTCCCACATGTTTGAGGGATGTTCCGCCCTTACAGCTATTCTTGTAAATAAAGACAATTGGGACGTCGGTAACGTCACCGAAAATAATTCGTTCTTGATGTTTTCGGGTTGTAGCAAGCTTATTGGTGAAAGGGGAACTGAATGTCCAAAACCCGAGCATAATAACTATCTCCATCCTGACAAGGTAACAAATGACTTTGCTTTTGATAAGGATTACGCCTGCATTGACGATCCTGCTAATGAGAAAGGCTACCTCTCCACTGCGTACACTGTTATCTACGACCTCGCAGGTGGCGAGTTGAGCAGTACGACTGGATACACTCAGGTTGGCGAAACCAACGTATATTACAAGACGTTAGCGGATGCCAAAGGCACGTCATTGCCTATTGCCCCCTCCTCCACATCTACTGCCACATCCATATCCTGGCTTGGTAATACCTTCAATGGGTGGAAGGGAAGCAATGGTACTACTCCTACTACTGCTGTCACTATTCCCGAAGCCGTTGGCAACTACAAGTACACCGCCGACTGGAAGCAGAACCTCTATTCTGTAAAATTAGATGATGAATCCACCAATGTGTATTTGTCGCCCATTTCGACCAACACACTATACGCATACGACGATAAAATTGAAGTCAAATTATCAGATGGAGTATCATCCGACGAGTACACAATCACTGCCGTAAAATACTCGTACACGGACGAAAGTGGCTCGTCGCAGACCAAACCAGTCACCCCCGACGCCACCACTGGCAAATATACTTTCAATGTGCCTCTCACCGCGCCCGACGCTGGCACGCATGACGGCTACATCGGCACAGTCACCGTATCCGCCACTGTTAAGGCAAACCAGACCATCACAGCAGATGAGATTGCAGCCCTCATCCAACCCTCAAGGGAATATAATACCGGCTTCTGGGCGCAGACTGTAACAGACAACAAGCTCCTTGACGCATCTACAATGCTGGAATATACCAACGCATCCAACAACGAAACGGTATATCTTTCTTTCTGTGCCGCATACCTGAAAGCAGACGGCGAATACGCCATCAATGCTGGCACAGCCGAGAGCATTGAAGTACAGTTGTATGGTATATATGACAAAGTCACGGAAAATGATGGAAGTGTGACATATAATACATTGCCAGAATATAGTTATGTGAATGGCACTACATACAAATTGGACAGTTACGATAAATTCACAATCACTACTGACGTACATATCACACCTAAGAAACTCACCCCGACCATCTCCGGCACTGTCACCAAGAAGTATGACGGCGGTGTGACTGTTACTTCTACCCTGGAGGTAACGCAGCTTGATGGAATTTGTGATGGTGAGAGTGGCACCGTGGAGGTGGACGCAATCGCTGGTACGTATCCAGCGGCAAAAGTTGGTTCGTATTTAACTACTGGCACTACCCCCAACCCTGTCACCTTGTCAATCACCCTCAAAGGTGCTAATAAAGACAACTACACCGTCGAAGACCAGAAAGTCAACGGTACAATCACAGCATTGGAGCAGTCCTACACCCTCGGCTTGGGCGCAAATTATGCTGTCTCATTGCCTGTAACATCGCTTGGACAAGGGACTGATGCGGTCAAGTATGCTGATGGAAAGCTCACCACCGCCGTTACCACCGCCGTACAGGAAAGTCCTTACGTGCTCGAAGATGCAGACAAAAATGTGAAAATCTCCGTCACCGTCAAGGACTACGCCGATGGTTTGTTCGATAATGATTGGCACAAGTCGGTCACCGTCTCCAGCATCAACGAAGATGCATCAGTCGATTTCTTAGATGCTGAGAGCAAGCCAGATTACTTTGTAACAGTAAAAGTTGGCTCTACGAATTTGACTGCAAACAATGACAACAATTTTGTAATCTCCACCGAGGGCTCTGCCGTACAAGTAACATACACAATCACTGACAAGGCAGTCAGCAACACCTATCATTCCACCACCCACACGGTGAAGATAGATGGCACCGCGCCGACCTCCCCCTGCGTAGAATACACCGACGACAACGAGACAAAATCGGAGTGTGGCGCAGGTGCAGGTCAGGAAGAAAAAACGCTCACCATCCCCGAAAATACCCAAATAACCCTCTATGCCAACGACGATTTAAGCGGCGTAGCCAAGATATTCTACACAGGTGCAACCAACGAAACAGGTGTAGAGCCGACCTACAATTCGACCAAAAATCGTTATGAATCCATCTACATACCCACTGTTGGTGTGCACACATTGTCATTGAACGCCAAAGATATGGCGGACAATAGTCAGACACAGCCGATGCTCCTCACCCTCACCGTGACACACCCTGTCACCATCACCTTCGACGGCAACGGCGGCACACTTGGCAGCACGTACCTCGCCGCACCCACTGCCTTGATAGAATACGACGGCACTGATGCCAACAAGACGTACACCATTCCCGCTGCGTCTGTCAATTACTACACTCGCACTGGCTACACATTAAGCGGCTGGAATACCCTTGCGTCCCCGACTGAGGCAAACCCCGGCGTATCATACAAGGCGGATGGCACGAGCAATATTGCAATTGCTGCCACAACCGCAGATTTGACGTTGTACGCCCAGTGGACACCGACCGAGTACACCATCACCTACTACGATGAAGATGGAGAGACCAAGTTGACCAATACAGGCAACCCCGTCAAGTACACCATTGAGACCGAGACCTTCACCCTCGACGCCCCGACCAAAAATGGCTACGTATTCGGCGGTTGGAAAAAAGGCAGAGACTTCATCACCGAAATAACAAAAGGCACTACCGGCGACATCACCCTGACTGCAACGTGGGACGAATACACCATCGAAGCTCCTGAGGTAGTCACCATCTATCAGTCGGGCAACAAAGTGAATGGCGTCAACCCCGTCACCACTGCAACCCTGTCCTACACCGTCAAGAAAAACGGCGGGGAAATCACCGAAAACATCCCCACCGTGACTGTCTCCGCCACCGACGGCGTTACATGCAGCAACAAAGTCGTATCCGCCACCAAAGACGGCACACTCACCCTCTCGCTTCCCGCAGACTACAACTGCACCCCGGTAAATGTGCCCGTTGATTACACCGAGCTGCCCGAAATTACGGCGTACTTCAACTACGGAACTGACGACCAGGAGCAGTTCAATGCGTCCACCTACTACGATTTTGACGACGCCCACAAGACCCTCTACGTGATAGTACCCAATGAGTATCCTGCTGGCATCTCTGTTACAAATGGATTGTCACGCAAAAGCACAGATGTGGATGGCAACAGGATATACAGCGTTACCTTTTCTGAAAGAATCCAAGACGCAGACCCATCTGTTCTGATAGGTACAGGGGTCTTTGCTACATTCGTAGTCAAGTACAAGGACGTACTCACTGTTACGGCAAAAGACTTTGAGTTCGGCAAAAGACCCGACTTCAATTCAGACTATTTGGAAGTCAAGGACAGCAATGGCGATAATGTCGCCAGTGATGTAACACTGACATTCTCATACAAGAAGCAAGACGAGAACGACGACAAATACCAATTGTTGGCAGGTGGAATGCCCAGTCTTAGTGGCGTTCCTGCCGGCAAATACACCCTCAAGGTAGCCCTCAAGGACAATGACCAAGTAGTAGCCGAAGGCACTGATGATTTTGAGATTAAACCGCAGACCGCAACAGTAAAATTTGCAGACGGTGCTGATACTGAAATCACATATACTGGCAGCCAAATCACGCCTCCTGCTGTTGTTGCACAATACATCTTGGGCGATGAAACCAATACCATCGACAATACCGCCAATCAGGCATATACCCTTTCGTATTCTCCTGATGACCTGACCAACGCTGGCGACGTCACCATTACATTTGTCGATGCTAACGTGAATGACAGCTATTCCTTCCCTTCCGCTGAAGGTAAGCAAAAGACTTTGACGTTTACGATTAAGAAGGCGTCTTTGTCATTGCCCGAAACCTTCGACATCGCCAATTACGTCGAGACCACCAAAACGGTGGACGGAACTTCCTCAGCACAGCTCAAAACCGGGGCTGACGCAATAGAAATCCCCGGTGTAAACAATGAAGAACCCGTTGTCAAAATCACCTCAGCCAAATTTATTGACCAAAATGGCGAAGAAAAGAATGTAATCGGCACAGGCTATTACATCCATGCCGAATTTGCTCTGACCGATGCTGATGTCAACAAAAACTACCAGTTGTCTAATGAAGCGAAAAGCAAAAACTTCGCAGCAAACGCCGAAATCAAAGCCGAGGAAGTGTCCATCACCGCCGCAGAAATTGCAGCTCTCATCAACACTACCAAGACCTACGACGGTGGCACTTGGGTAATGGACAAAGCCGGCAACGCCCTCAAGCCGGACAACTCCACGATTTCGCTCGTTTACAACGAAGCCGTTACCTTGACATTCTCAGACATCAGTTACGACAATGCAAACGTAGCGTATGACAATGCAGGTAATGTGGCGTCCACCAAGAAAATCACCGCCACGGCGTTGATCACCGACTTCACTGGCACCGATACCAAGATTTACAAACTGCCCTCCAGATCGTTCACAGTATCCACCGAGGGTAGTATTACGCCCGCCGACCAGGCAGCTCCGAGCCTGACATCAAATGAAGAAGAAATTATTTGTGGTTCAACAGACGGCTACATTGACGGTGTAACGGCGGCTATGGAATACTACATAGTTAATCCTAATGCGACCACTGCACAGCCATACACCTCCGCCGACGGCAAAGACTGGGCAGCCCTTGCTCCCGGCACGTACAAAATCCGTTACGCCGCCACCAGCAATTACAACGCATCGCCCGACGCCACTGTAACTATCGGATCACGTCCGATTGTCGTCAAATTCTACGACGGCAACACCGAACTCACGGCATTGGAACAGAACAACCTCTGCTACGACGATTATGTTGCAAAACCCACTGGCGACGATGTACCCACCAAAGAGGGGTACACTTTGTCCTGGACTGCAGGTGACGATATTCCGTGGGATTTTGCCGAAGACAAGGTTTATGATGACACCGAGTTGAGAACCGTATGGACAATCAACAAGTACGCCGTAGCGTTGCCCGCAAATATGGAGTTCGTAACTTCCAATAACAACAACGGCATATTCGCTTACGGCACTACCGACATCCAGTTCAAGGCAAAAACAGGCTTTGAAGCAAGCGACGTCAAGATGACCTATACGCCCGCTACAGCCACGGCTGCCACTGAGAAGACATTGATCGCCGATGCCAACGGCATCTATACCATCGCGTCGATGCCCGCCGCCAATGTCAATATCTCTGCGACAGTCAAGGAGAAGGTAAGGCTCTCCGTCGGTAATATTGAATACACATGTGGCGGCACTTGGTCTAAGCCCTCCTCCTTCTATGCAGCCCCGTACACCTCCGATGGCAGCGGAACAATGCTCAAAGGTACTTGGACGCCCACCGATGTCAATGGCAATGCCGTCTCCGACATCACGGCAACAGGCAGCTATAAGGTTCTATTCACGCCGGAGAACACGCCGGAGAATACCAATTACACTTGGGCATTGTCGGATGTATTTGAAATCACCTACAAGTACAAGACACTCCCCGAAATTGCCCTTGCAGAACCAACTGCAGAAATCATCTACGACGGTACACCCAAGACTCCGGCAATTACAGGATTGACTGGTCTTACAGAAAACACCGACTACACCATAGCATACGACAACAACGAAAACGCAAGCATATCCACACTCGCCAAGATTACTGTAACTGGTGCAGGATGCTATGTAGGCAGCGAACAGACCGCCAACTTCACCATCAAGCCCGCCGCACTCACTGCCGCAGACCTCAAAGCAGACCAAAAGCCCACGCCAAACAAGCAGCAACCCAGCGGCGACAATCTGGTTTACAACGGCGAATCGCAGGATCTCGTGATTGCTCCCAAAGCATTGCCCGACGGCTACTCGATTGTTTACAAGCTAAGCACTGAGGCTGCAACCGCATACGCCTCGACAATCCCGACCGCCAAGGACGCCGCCACATACACTATCAATGTCAAGTACGTCGGCGACAACAACCACGTAAGCTTCGACGGCGATGACGTCGAAACACCCATCGACATGGCTAAAGCCACCGTTACGGCAGACAATGCGCACAAGACCTACGGACAGAATGACCCTGCATCGTTCTCTGCCACAGTGTCAGGTACGTTTGGCAGCGGCCAAATCGACTACAGAGTCAGCCGCGACAAGGCTGGCACCACCGCAGGCGAAAACGTCGGCAAGTATGCAATCATCCCGACCGGCGAGGCTGTCCAAGGCAACTACGAAGTAGCCTTCAATAATGGCGAATTTGAAATCAAGCAAGCCACCTTCACCAAGGAAGAACTCGCCGACAATCAAAAGCCCACGCCAAACAAGCAGCAACCCAGCGGCGATAATTTGGTTTACAACGGCATTGCCCAAAATCTTGTAATAGCTCCCGAAGCATTGCCCGACGGCTACACCATCCAGTACAAGCTCAGCACGGCTACTGAATTTGCCTCGACAATCCCGACCGCCAAGGACGCTGACACCTACACTATCAATGTCAAGTACGTCGGCGACGCCAACCACGCAAGCTTCGACGGCTATGACGTCAAAACAACCATCGACAAGGCGAAAGCTACTGTCACGGCTGTCAATGCGTCCAAGGTCTTTGGCGAATCCGACCCGGCATCATTCTCTGTAACAGTTACTGGTACGTTTGGCAGCGACCAAATCGACTACAGAGTCAGCCGCACCGAAGGCGAAAATGTCCGCAAGTACGCAATCACACCGACAGGCGCAGCAGTTCAAGGCAACTACGAAGTGACCTTTAAAAACGGCGAGTTTGAAATCACTCCCTTTGTCATCAACCCCGACGACCCGAACCTGACCATCACTCTCAATCCGACCTCGTACCCCTACGACGGCACGGCAAAAGAGCCGGCAGTAACGGTGACATACAAGCGTAGCGAAACCGAGACTATCACCATACCTGCCAACGAGTACACCGTCTCCTACGAGAACAATGACATCGTCAGCACCAAGGCAAAAATGGCAAAGGCAATCATCACCGACAATTATGGTGGCAATTACACCATCAACGGCAGCAAGGAGTTCACAATCCTGCCCGTATATAATGTGACATTCCACACCGCACACGGCACTCCCAACCCCGACAAGTATGAAAATGTCGTAACTGGCAAGACCATCGACGCGCCGAGCCTTGACAACGTGGAAGGCTACACCTTCACCGGCGAATGGTACACCGATGCCGAATTCCGCAATAAGTGGAATTTTGCAACGCCAGTTGACAAGAATCTGGATCTCTATGCTAAGTGGAATACCAACACTTACGACATCAAGTTCATCGTTGACGGCGTGGAGACGGTCAAGCATCTTGAATACGGCGTCACCCCGTCCTACGGCGACACCGACCCGACCAGGGAGGCCACGGCGCAGTTCACATATACATTTGACGGCTGGTCGCCCGAGATTACGGTTGTAAAAGGCACCGCCACATACACCGCGCAATTCAAAGAAACCACCAATAAGTACGCCATCAAGTTTGTGAACTACGACGGCACTGTATTGCAGAACACCAATGTCGACTACGGCGAGCTGCCTGTTTACAACGGCACTACCGACCCGACCAAGACCGCCACTGAAGAGTTTACCTACACGTTCAGCGGCTGGGATTCCGAAATAACAGTTGTTGATGGCGCAAAGACCTACACCGCGCAGTTCTCCGAGACAAAGAACAAGTACCTGATTACCTTTGTTGACGACGAAGGAAACACCCTTCACACCGAGGAGTTTGAGTATGGCGCAGTTCCGACCTACAAAAACGGCGAAACCCCTGTCAAGCCAAGCACCGCCGAGTTCTCTTACACCTTCGACAGGTGGGAGACCGAGTTCGCGGCTGTTACAGGCACTGCCACCTACAAGGCACTCTTTACCAAGACTGTCAACTGCATGGTTGTTACTGTAGAAGGTGATTTGGATGTGGTTTACGACGGCAACGAGCATAAGCCCACACTTACTGTGAAACCCGCCAACGTGGATAATCCCGACCTCACGCTCACCTATGGCGTGGATTACGAGATTGTTTGGCCCGAGGATATGACGCACTACGGCGACCACACAATCACAGTCCAAGGTTTAAATGACCTCGCCGAGTGTGCCAACACCCAGGTGCTGAAGATAGCGCGCCGTCCGGTGACGGTGGTAATCAACAATGCCGACGCCCTCTCGTCCAAATACGGCGAGACCATCAGCAGCGCAGACATCGATTGGACTGTTGCCGCCGAGACCCCGCTTGTAACAGGCGACGATCTCCAGCTTACATTCACCTGTGGCGCATTTGGTGCTGATGCCACTGTAAATGTCGGCAATTATCCGATAGCAATCACCGTCGGCAACAGCGACTACGACGTTACATTCAGCCACGAGGCTCTTGTTTGGACAGTGGAGCAGGCGACCTACGATGCATCCAAGCTGTCTGCATTTGATGTGGACAATGAGACCATCAGCGGCAAGAAGGATGGCAGGATTTACGGTAGCAATTTCAAGAACTTCTTCTTGGAATACCGCAAGGCGTCCGCATCCGCCCCCGTCGAATACACCACGGTAAGCGCCGACAAGACCGAACTCACTGGTCTTGAACCCGACGACTACTTCTTCCGCATCAAGGGCGACATCAATCACATCGCCTCCGATGATGTAAAAGTGACGGTCAAGCCCGGCGCAAAACTTACGGTCACATACAATCTCCCCGGCGAGGCTACACCGTTTGCAGTGCAGGAGTACGATTACAATGGCATCGTTGCTGCACCCACTGCACCCGCCGACAAGACCGAAAGCACATTCAACGGCTGGTGGACCTCTGACGGCAGCAAGTACGTGTTTGGCACGCAAATCACCGAAAGCATCACCCTCACCGCCTCTTGGAAGACAAGGACATACGTCATCACGTTTGTGGACGGCGACGGCAACGAAATCCAGAATTCCACCGTGAATTATGGCGCAATGCCGCAATACAATGGCACAGCCAAGCCTGCCAAGAATAAGACGGCGAAATATTCCTACGAGTTCAATGGCGAATGGTCGCCTGAAATTGTGGCTGCCACCGAAAACGCCACATATACGGCTCAGTTCACCGAAAAACTCCGCTCCTACACCATCACCTTTGTAATTGATGATGAGGCTACTCCCAAGGTTACAAAGCAGGTGACCTTCGATTACGGCAAAATGCCCAACTACGAAGGCAGCTACAAGCAGAGCACCGACGAGTTCTCATACGAGTTTATTGGTTGGGACAGGGAGTTTGAGGAAGTGACAGAAGATGCCACCTACACAGCCAAGTACAATACTCTTGTCAACTGTTTTGCCGCCAACGACCTCTACGACGTGGATTACGACGGCAATGTGCACCAGCCCGAGATTATTGTACACTCCGTGGAGAGCGACAATTTCATCTTCACATCCGGCGAAGACTACACATTGGGATGGTCGTCTGATTTGGTGAACGCCGGCACGGTGACAGCCACCATCACTGGCATCAAAGAATATGAAGAATGTCCCGTTGTCACCAAGAGCTTTGAAATTCACAAAATCACTTACGCTGAGCCGACAAGCCTTGTGGTTTGCCACGAGACCATCAGCAAGAAACGCGACGGCAAAATCACCGGCGTCAATTCGTCGATGGAGTATAGTGAAGATGGCATTGATTTCAAGGAGATTGACGAAGGTCGCAGCGAACTCACCGACCTTGCACCGGGCATCTATTCAATCCGCGTCAAGGCAGACCGCAATCACAACGAGTCGTCGCCTGTCACCTTGGAAGTCAAGGAAAGCGATACCAAGTTGGTGGTCAAGTTTGTAAATTATAATAACGACAATCTCATCGACGAGCCGTTGCAGCTTGATTACAATGATGCTGTTGCATACACTGGCAGTCTGCCGGTAAAAGACCTCAACGACGGATTCGAATACACCTTCATCGGCTGGAAGGACAATTACGGCAATGCATACGATAAGGATGCCACACTGCCCAACGCCACCCGCAACGTCACATACACTGCGCAGTTCTCCGACCGCGATAATGTGAAGCCCACGGTTGAAGCCATTGTCGTAAAAGGTGACGGCATCGCTGACGGCGGCGTCAACGCCATAGGCACTGAATACGTGGAGAGCATCGGTCAGGCTGAGATTGCCATCAATGCTTCCGACGACAATTCCGGCGTTGCCAAGATTGAGTACTCCATCAACGGCGGCGTCGCCAAGGAATACACCGTGCCGTTCTCCCTAACGGATGAAGGCACTTACGAAATCTCCGTGACAGCCACCGACAACGCCTCCAACACCTGCGACCCCGTAGTTGCAAAGGTGATTGTAAGGGGCGAGGCTACCTTGACTACCACCGAATACACCTACACCCAGCTTTCGGGCAAGGATGTTGTGTTGCAGGGTATCGACCTCCACGGTGCCGACATCAAGGAGTTCTTCATTGACAACAAGGATTGCATCAGTTACTATGATAAGGAGACCAACGCCATCAAGAGCGATTACCTCAACGATTTCAAGGTGGGAGAGCATACGTTCAACATTACCACTAACATCAACGGTGCATCTCACTCCACCGGCATCAATGGCAAGCTCACCGTGGAAGGCTTTGATGCGGAGGTAGAGGCTGACGACGGCACTGTGGACGGCTACTGCAACGATGACAACGCTGTCATAACCCTGACATTCAAGAACGACATCACCCTGCCCAAATTCTGCAAGATAGAGGGAGTCAATGGCGACGATTACATGGACCTCCTCGCAGGTGCTGACTCCAAGAGTGGTGTCGTCAATATGAAGATTACCACCGACATCATGAATATGACGAGGGACGACAACGGCGACATTGTGTTCCACGTTACGTTCTACTACGCCAAGGGCTCCAACACCGAGAGCAAGGTGCAGTCCATCCCCGTCACGGTCAATCTGTCAAGCGAGGATCTGATAGTCCAACTATTTGAGGACATCATTGCCATCAACAACCACGACGACCTTTACACCGCCTTCCAGTGGTATAAGGAGGGCAAGAAGATAGAAGGCGCAGACCAGCAGTACTGGCAGAACCCCGACGGCAAGATTACGGGCGTTTACAGCGCATACGTCACAATGACCAACGGCAAAGAGATGAAGATTTGCTCCGCCAATTTCAAAGGCGAACCCGTCAGCAAGGCTGCAAAGCGCAGCATCAACGCCTACCCGAACCCGGCGCGTGCGGGCGAGGAGATTACGTTGGAGCTCATCAACTTCGACGAGGCTGAGTACGAGGAATGCGTCATCAAGATTGTCAACAACGCCGGCTCGGTGGTTGCCACCATCAACAATTGTGACCGCATCAATACCGTCACGCTGCCCGTTGGCACTTACACCGGCTATGTAATCCGCAACGGCGTCAATGGCAAGGTGTCGTTCAAACTGATTGTAAAATAAAAAAAAGTATATAAGCAAATGAAATTGAAGTATTTGATCGTCCTTGTCGCCATCCTTGCGGCGGCGATGCAGACAGCCACGGCGCAGGTGGTGGACACCTCGTTCTACAAGGCGCAGAGGGGACACTACGTTTCGCTTGAAGCTGGATACGGCGCGATGTCGCTGCTGCACGGCATGTCGGGCAACGAAAACACCACAGACCTGCGGTATGGAGTGCAGGCGCGTTTCAGCTACCGATGGTACATATTCAGGTATTGGGCGCTCGGCACCGGGCTGCATTACCAACAGATGGGTACGCAGTCAATGGTCAATAGCATCCAGCACATCCCCGACGCAGTGGATGAGCATGGCCGCCCGATAGAGCACCGCACCGATTTCAACAACCTTGAGGAGAAGGTGACGGCGCACGTATTCTCGATACCGGCTGGACTCTACCTGCACGGCGTACAGCTGATGAAGCGTTTGAAGATGAACTTTGGCGCGGGCGTCATGTTCAACATCCCCGTCAGGAATAGTTACAAGACCACCGGCGGGTTCGATACGAGGCTCTATTATGATGAGTACCACCTTGAGCTCGCCAATGTCGAAAACCATTATGCCTTCAGCAAGAGCGCGCAGTTTTCGGGACGTTACGACCTCCTGCCCTCGCTGTCGGTATTTGGCGAGATGGGCTTCATCTATTCTCTCAACCGACGCATCGACCTCACCCTCACCGCCCTTGGCGCGTATGGCCTGAGCCCCACGGTGTCAGGCGACAAGTACCTCTACGACCCCGACTGTATGGTGGAGGAGGGTGCTTACCAGGAGCCCAAGTACAACGGCGTGCTCGCCTCCAAGGAGGCATACGGCGTCAGGTGCTTGAATATTGGCGGCATGCTGGGCATCCGTTACCACATCGGCACCTACTCGCTCTCGCCCGACGAGCTTGAGCGCGCACGCAGGTCACGCGATTTCGACGAAATCGAATTTGCCCGCAATCCCCATCTGGAGTTTGACCTCTTGGACAAGAGGAAGCGCAGGGAGGTGGAGGATTCCATCATCGAGCTTGTTGAACACCGCAATAGGCGCGAATTTGAGAACGCCGATTCTATACGCCAGCAGCGCGTCCGCGACAGCATCGCCGAAGCCGAAGCCAAAGCCATTGCAGACAGCATCGCCAAGGCACAGGCAGACAGCATAGCCAAGGCAAAAGCAGACAGCATATCCATCGCCATCGATACCGCACACATGGAGGCTGTATTCACCGAAGTGGTGCGCGTGGAACTCGACAGCATCATCATGGAGCTCAACCACAACCACTGCAAGTTTAACGACTCGCGCCTGCAGCTCACGCACCACCAGAAGAAGAGCATCGACCGACTTGCCTACTTGATGACCAACTTCCCGTCCATCAATATCATCTGCATCGGCCACACCTGCGATATTGGTACTGTGGAGCAAAACAAGGCTGTGGGTCTCCAGCGTGCCAAGGCGTTTGCACAGGAACTCATCGACCGTGGCGTAAGCGCCGACCGCATCGAGTGTCAGACCAAGTGGTTCTCCGAGCCGCTTGTGCCCAACACCTCCGAGAAGAACCGCGAAATCAACCGCCGCGTCGAGGTTAAGCGCAAGCAGTAGAGACGCATCCCCTGGCATCCAACCGTGCACATCATGATGTACACGGTTATAGAGATACCGTCTTCCAGACGACAAGCATACCGTCTGGAGGACGGTATTTTTATATGCAAGCGTAGCGCAGTCTGCAAAAAAAACTGCAAAAAAATTTGGAGGTTATAAAAAATCTTTCTATTTTTCGGCATTGAATAAACTAACGTACAACAATTAAAACAATTACAATTATGAGCGCATTAACAAAGAAAATGGTTGCCGAGTGCATCGGCACATTCACATTGGTATTGGGCGGCTGCGGTACGGCGATATTTGCCGGTGGCGCGGTTGGTTTCCTCGGAGTATCCATTGCATTCGGCCTCACGGTGGTGGCAATGGCGTATGGCATCGGTCACATCAGCGGTGCACACTTGAATCCGGCGGTTTCGTTCGGCTGTTTTGTCAACGGCAGGATGTCGGGCAAGGAATTTGGCGCGTATGTGGCAGCACAGGTGGTTGGCGCAATTATAGCTGGCGGCATCCTCGCCCTCATCGCCAACGAAGCCGGCATCGCAAGAGGCACTTTTGCCGCCAACGGTTTCGGCAAGGAGTTTTACGGCAATGCAGCCAACTATATGGATTGCAGCCTCCTCGGCGCATTCGTAACTGAGGCTGTGCTCACCTTCCTCTTCCTGATGGTGATTCTCGGCTCCACCGACAAGAAGGGCGCTGGCATCAACGCTGGTCTCGCAATTGGCCTCACCCTCGTACTCATCCACTTGGTAAGCATTCCGTTGACCAATACAAGTGTCAACCCCGCCCGCTCCATCAGCCAGGCTATCTTCTCTGAAAACGGCCTTGCCCTCTCGCAGCTCTGGCTCTTCATCGTGGCTCCCCTCGTAGGCGCAGGTGCTGCCGGTGCATGCTACAAGACCTTCCAAAAGGACGAGTAAAATCAGCAGTTTGGAAAATCGAATCATTCATACATAATCCAATAAAAAAATAAAAAGTGGAAGTCCCCAGACTTCCACTTTTTTGTCAAACTAAACTCAAAACTATAAACTCAAATAATTATTAACCATTAACCTTTAAACTCAAAACTATGAAATTTATAAACAATAATCTAAATAACAATAATCTAAACAATAACAATAATCATTAACCGTTCATCTCAAAACTATTATTCCAATTCTCTATTTTTATTGTGTTGTTGTTAGAAATCTCTATATTCCCCGCGTCTTAATGTGATGATTACAACGCCGTTTCCGCCCTCGACACCGTAGATGGCTGCGCTGCCGTCTTTTATAATGGAGATGTCCTGAACCTCGGAGGGCGTGATGTGGTCGATGTTGTCAGTTTTTACATTGTCAACGATGAGAAGGGCGCAGTTGGAGCCGTTCAATGACGACGGTCCGCGTATGATGATGCAGCCGTTGTCGCTGACGCTGAGGTTGGGGAAATTGTTGCGCAGGAGCTCGAAGATACTTTGGTAATTGCTGTACTTGGAGCTGCTGTGCAAGTGCTGGATGGCTTGTGTGCGGTTTTTTTCGCTGATGTAGCCGTAGCCGATGGCAAGCTCAACGTTTTTTTCGGTGGGCGCGAAGTCCATCCTGACTGTTATGCTGTCGGGCGTATTGGCGTTGATTCTATGCGTTGTCGAGCGGAATACGCTGGCGTTGAATGACAGTTGGTCTTTTTCGTTGCAGACAATCATAAAATTGCCGAGCGAATCGCTGACAGCTGTCGATTTCGCCTTTTTTGCCTTGATGCTGATGCCGCTCACAGGAAGGTCGTTGAGCGTGTAAGTATGCCCGTAGACGACCCTCGTGCTTTGCGCTGCTGCAATGAGCGGTGAGAGCACAATTGCCAATATGATGATTAATTTTCCCATTTTCGTAGTATTTAATTTTATTTTGGTAAGTGTTTCATTTACTTCCTATAGACAATCGTGGCGTCAAAAGGTTTAAAATAATTATCGAAATGCTGTCATTTTCTTAACAATTAGTTAACGGATGACACGCGAAATTTACTTATTTTTGCTGTTAATTAATTATTTACCAATTATTACATACTTAAATAAAGAGAGAAAACAATGAAAAAGTTTTTTGCACTAATGACTGCCATGCTGCTGATGATGGTCACATTCAGCTCCTGTGGCGATGATGGCGACGACGAGCCCGCTCCTGTGGCTGAGTACACCATCAAGTATGACCCCAATGGCGGCACTGGCACTATCGCCAACACCACCTACAAGGCTGGCGACAAGGTTACATTGTCGGATGGCAGTGGTTTCACCCGCGATGGCTACGCCTTCACCGGCTGGTCTGACAAGGCTGACGGTACTACGCTCGACGCCAATGCCATCGCAAACAAGAACGTGACGCTCTACGCTGTCTGGACCAAGATTGACGACAACGGCGGCGAGACTCCGGTGGCTGTTGAAGTCAAGGCTGTATTCACTTGTTCGCCGGAGAAGCAGGTTCAGCCAAGCATGAATTGTAACTTCTATGCTGATCAGGTGCCGGGCGATGACATCAGTTATTCGTGGGATTTCGGCGATGGCATCGGCACGCAATGGAAAAACAATTCGGAGTTTCAGGAAGTGTGTGTCCATACATACGATACATACGGCGAATACACCATAACCTTCACCGTCAGGTCCAAAGACAAGGTCGATGAGGCTAAGAAGACTATCAAAATTCTTCCTGCACCGCCCATATCAATTTCGCAACCTACAAAGTTTAATGGTGTTGCGCCCTTTACCCTCGAACTTGAAGAATCCGTAATGTACGCTGAGTCGGTTAAGTATGCAATCTATCGTGTAGAAAACGAAGTTGCTGCAGCAGAGCCTATGAGTGTGCTTTCTTATAAGGTTGGCGAGAGACAGTCCTTCACATTCGAGACCCCCGGCACATACTACCTCAATATCACCGCATTCGGACCGGGTGCACCTGAGGAAGGCATAGAAATGAGGGTGGATACCGTTGTAGTAGCTCCTGTCGCCTTCTTCCCCACAGGCTATGACAAGGCCAATGTAGCGGCTTGGTATTCCAATGTTGCCGATGATGGTACTGAAAACAAAGCCGTTTTCTTGTTGAACGACGGCAATCTTTTCGTTACCACCCACAGCGTGTCGGCAGCAGGTGTTGAGACAAAGACGATTACAAACAAGGCTTTGGGTATGCAGGTTATATATGCATTGCAGGAGGGCAGCACATTTGAGAACGGTATTGCAGATGTTGGCGTACAAATGTTTCCCAAATATGCCACCGCTCCTATTGTGAATGGTGTGCTCACCATCAATGTCAATGGTTTTGACGGAAATGGACAGTACGTTCTTCAGGATAATGCCAACATTCCCGAGGCAAGCGACCCCACAAAGTAGTTCGCTAATCTAATATCAATTTAAAAACCAATATCTTCAGAGGCGCAAATCATATTTTTCCAAAAGGATGTTCTGATTTGCGCCTCTTTTTTTTGTAAAAACATCAGAACTACGTCATAATGAAAAAGTTTTTCGCACTAATGACGGCTGTGACGCTTGCCGTATTTGCCTACACTTCCTGCGGCGATGACGATGACGACCCCGAAAAAAACGAATCCCCCGAAAATTCTGACCCCCCCGAAAAAATAAAAAAAGACTGCCGTGGAAAACGGTAGTCTTTTTTTTTATTTCAATTCTCTTTTACAGATTCTCCAATATAAAGCGGATGAATTTCCCGTACAAATATATTGTTGTGTTGCCGCCGTAGATGCCGTGGTTTTTGTTGGTGAATTGCATCATCTCAAAATCCTTGTTGGCTTGCACGAGGGCTTCTGCAAACACCATCGAATTTTGCGGGTGCACATTGTCGTCGGCGCTGCCAAATGCCAAGAGGAGTTTGCCCTTGAGATTTTCTGCGTATTTGAGGGGCGCATTGTCCTTGTAGCCCTTGATATTTTGCTGAGGAAGACCCATGTAACGCTCGGTGTAGATGTTGTCGTAATACTCCCAGCTCGTTACGGGCGCAATTGCCACTCCGAGTTTGTAAAGACCCGGTGCGCGTGTCAGCAGGCTCAATGACATAAATCCGCCGTAGCTCCAGCCCCAGATGCCGATGCGCGAGCCGTCGATGTATGTCTGCGACGCGAGGTATCTATTGAAATCCGCCAAATCCTGCGTCTCCAATTTGCCGAGCTGACCGTAAGTGCATTTGCGGAATTGCTCGCCCTTGCGACCCGTGCCGCGTGTGTCGGTGCTTGCCACGATGACGCCTTTTTGCGCGAGGATGTTGTGCCAGTTAAATTCAAATTCGTCGTTGACATAATTGGAATTTGGTCCGTTGTAGCCGACTACGAGGACGGGGTATTTTTTTGTGGAGTCAAAGTCGGGCGGCAGTACCATGTATGCGTTCAGGCGGTCGCCGTTGGGGTTGCGCCATTCAAAGAAACGCTTGTTGACGCCGCCGTAGTAGCTTTTGAGCATTTTGGCGAGATCGTTGTTGTCAAGCACTGTGCGGATGGTCTTGCCGGTGTTGTCGCAGACTGTGACTGTGCGCGGGGTCTGCGAATTGCTGAAGAAATTGAGGTAATACTTGAAATTCTTGGAAAACTGCGGGCTATTGGTGCCGTTTTGCGTGGAGAGTTTGCGGCGGTTTTTGCCATTGATGTCCACCGAATAGACCGCAATCTGTGTGGTATTGTCGCCAACAGCCGAAAAATAAACCTTCTTCTCGTCGGGGTCGGTGCCGTGGTATTCGGTCACTTCCTTGTCGCCCGATGTGACAGCGTTTATCAATTTGCCATCCATTCCGTAGCGGTAGATGTTGCGGTAGCCGTCCTGCTCCGACTGGATGAGGAACGATTTGCCGTCCTTCAGGTACGTGACGCTTTGCACCACATTGTCCTCGATGTATTGCGGCTCCTGCATCGTGAAGAATGTCCTTGTCGAGCCGGTCTTGGTGTCGTAGGCGAGGAGGTCGAGGCGGTTTTGGAGGCGGTTGAGGCGCGAAATAGCCAATACTCCGGCCTGCTTGGTCCATTGGATTTTTGGGACGTAGATGTCGGTCTCAGCGCCGAGGTCTGCCGTGGAGGTTTTGCCGGTTGCAAATTCATACACGTGCACCGACACCTTGGAATTGGCTTCGCCTACCTTGGGGTATTTGTATTCATAGATGTAGGGATAATTGGCGTTGGGATTGTAATCCTCCTGCATGTCGGAGTAATATTGCAGCGAGTAGCTCTTGACGTCGCTCTCGTCGTACTTGATGTACGCGAGGTACTTGCCGTCGGGCGAAAATTCGTAGCACTTGTCAATGCCAAACTCCTCCTCATACACCCAGTCGGGCACGCCGTTGAGGATGTGGTTGGTGCTGCCGTCGGTGGTGATTTGGGTGGTGGTGTGGGAGTCTATGTCGAATACTTGGATGTTGTTGTCAACGATGTAAGCCGCCATCTTGCCGTCGGGGGAGAGCGACGCCATACGCTGTTGCGAGCCAGGCAGTGGGGTAGTGCGGCGGTTGGCGATGTCATAGACCATGTAATCCGCGAAGAATGAGTGTCGGTAGAGGGGGGAGGTGTTGCCATAAAAGAGGATTTTGCCCTCGTCGTCGCTGAAAGAGTAGCCATTGATATTGGTGGGAATGTTTATCCTCCAAAAATCCACCACTGTGTCCAGTGTTTCGCCTGTCTTGTAGGAATATTTGATTACCATCCTGCCGTTGAACGTGGTGTAGCTCTCGCCATCTTTCATGGATTCGATGCCGCGCACTGTGCGCGGAACGAAGTAGCCGTAGAGGTAGTCTTTGATTGTGATTTCTCTGAATTGTGCCGTCAATGTGTTGGCTGTCAACGCTATGGCGGCGATGGTGGTGATGATGTGTTTCATTGGTGTGTTGGATGTTTTTTTTCTAATAAAAAAATGTAGAGACGTTGCGCGCAACGTCTCTACGATTATGATTAATTTTCAATTTCCAATTTAAATTGTCAACTGTCAACTGTCAATTGTCAATTCTTAGTGTCCTTTTTCCGAGATGTATTTGATTCGCATCAGGCGGAGTTCTTCTTCCGTCCAATCGTCTTCGCCGAGTTCATTCATGGCGTCGTCGATGGATTCGGTCTCGGCGTGGTCGAAATAGTCGTAGGCGTCCTGCTGGCGCTCGTCGTCAATTACACGGTTGATGTAGTAATCGAGGTTGAGCTTGGTGCCTGAATTGATGATTGATTCTATCTCGGAGAGCAATTCGTCCATCTCAATCTGCTTGGCTTCGCAGATGTCCTCGAGGTCGAGCTTGCGGTCGATGTTTTGGATGATATAGACCTTGTTGCCCGATTTGCTTACGACAGATTTTACAATCATGTCCTGAGGACGCTCAATCTCCTTCTCCTGCACGTAACGCTTGATGAGCTCCACGAACTCCTTGCCGAATTTTTGCGCCTTGCCCTGACCAACACCGACTATCTGCTTGAGTTCGTCGATGGTGATGGGGTACTGCACAGCCATATCTTCGAGCGAGGGGTCTTGGAAGATGACGAAAGGCGGCACGTTGCGCTGCTTGGAGACTTTTTTGCGGAGATCCTTGAGCATCTTGAAAAGTTCGGGGTCGGACGCTCCGCCGTTCATCGAGTGCGGCACAGCCTGTTCTTCCTCGTCCTCGTCGTTGTCGTAATCGTGATTTTTGGTAAGCTCGATTTCGTAGGGCTTTTTCATGTAGTCCTTGCCCTCCTTGGTGATCTTGAGCGTGCCGTAATTCTCGATGTCCTTGGAGAGG
>JAEEGK010007553.1_pt1 | contig 25900 bp, 18 predicted proteins | sample 8958771 | NCBI WGS metagenome assembly JAEEGK01 (sample SAMN16246547, study PRJNA631951) | gut metagenome | biome: gut microbiome; feature: rumen; material: SC-attached | host: Bos | place: Iran: Karaj | collected 2018-10
GTACGCGCGGGAAGCGCGCGATCTACCGCTGTAACGAAGTGGTTTGCGGAGAGGAGGAGCGACGGAGCGGGCGAGCGATGACTTTTTATAAAAAAAGTCGTCGCGAACTTAGCGACGTCCGCAAGATGCGCGCCGCAGGCGCGCCCCGCAAGCGATTGGTAGCGAAGCGAAGGCGTTATGAGGGCGTTTACAACCGAATAGCCGCAGCAAGCGCGATCGCTTGCGGAGAGGAGGAGCGACGGAGCGGGCGAGCGATGACTTTTTATAAAAAAAGTCGTCGCGAACTTAGCGACGTCCGCGACGACGTGGAGCTGATGATCAGATTCGAACTGACTACCTCGTCATTACCAATGACGTGCTCTACCTACTGAGCTACATCAGCGCTGCAACGCGCATTATAACAAATACGCGTTCAGATTGCAAGACTTTTTTTCATTTTATACGAAAAAACTGCGTCAGTCCTGCACGAGCCGCGTGGAACCGATCGCGGTGACGAACGCGGCCTTGTCCGGAATGACGAATTTGACCTTGTGCAGCTTTGCAATGCCGTCCAGCATTTCCTTTGCGATCGGCTGCGAATCGAGGATCGTGCCGCAGACGACGATCGTGCGGGTCAGATGCGCCTTGGTGCAGAACGCGCCCATGACGCCGACGCACTGGAAGATCAGCGTGTACAGCCCGCGCGCAAGCGACGCGTCGTCCGCGCGTCCCGCCTTCGAAAGGTTTGCCACGGTCGTTTCGGGCGTGAGATTGCCGATCTGCCCCTCGGTGACGTCCTTGATCAGCAGATCGCAGTTTTCCGCGCTGCCCTGCGCCGCAAGCGCCTGCAGCTTTTCGGGATCGAACGAGCCGAACAGCTTTTCGCTCATGCCCTGCAGCATGCCGCCGCCGACGCCGCTGCCGCCGAGGTGCCACGCGCCGAACGGAGTGACGCGCACGAACGCGGTGCCGGTGCCGACGCTTGCGACGACCATGTTGAACCGCTTGGAAACGGTCTGCGCGCCGCGATACAGCGATGCGAATTCATCGACCTTCACGACCTTGCGGTTTAAGAGCTCGTCCGGAACGGCCGCCGCGCCGACGCCGGTCACGGTGATGCAGTCCGCGTTGTCGAGGCCGAAGCGTTCAAGCGCCTGTTCGAGCGTCTCCTGCGGCTGCTTCATCGTCGCCTTCAGGAGCTTGCGCGCACGGGTCATGACGATCTTTGTGCCGGACGCGCCGAGATCGACGCCGACGATCGTCTTATGCGGCTGCAGCGCAAAGTACACCGGCGGAGCGATCAATGCAACGGCAACCGCCTCCAGAAGCGCGTTGATGCCCGCCATGGCGATCAGAAGCGCAAAGACGGAATCGACGCCGTAATACGAGAACAGGTTTCTGACCGGCTCCGAATTGCCGAAGATCAGGCCCAAAAAACCGAGGAAGAACACGGTGTTGGTGAGCGAACCCGCGATCGCGGAAACGAAAACGGCGACCGTACGGCTGTTGCTCGGCCGCTTCATGATGAGCCGGAACAGCAGCGCGGGCACAAGCCCGACCAGCACGCGCGGGATCACGCAGACGATGAACGTCAGCACGGGCGAAATGCCGACCAGCGCCGCGCCGAACATGTCGACCGTGAAGCACTGGATAAAGCTCATCATGCCGAACATGAAGCCGAGGAACATGCCGTAATACGGCCCGAGAATGATCGCGCCGATGACGACCGGAATCACAAGGCTTGTGATGGACAGCGGCCCGATCTTGATAAACCCGAGCACCGTGCACATCGGCGGAAGGCCGAGCACCAAAATGATCGCGGTAAAGATTCCCGCAAGGATCAGTTTGCGCAGATTGTCGCGTTTCATGAAAACTACCCCCCGTAAAGAGATACGCGTATTATACTCGTTTTTCAAAAGCGGCGCAACCGTTTTCCGAATAATATAAGAATCGGGAATAAACCGCGCCCAAATGCGCATGCTAACCGCAAAACGACCCGCTTCGGAGGTTTTTTCCATGCAGCTATCCCGCAGACAAACGATCCTGATCGTGACGCTTTCCGGCGTCGCCGCGCTTCTGATCGTGGGATTGATCCTGTTGATGCACTACGGCAGCAAGAGCGATCCGATCCCCGACGAGCCGCCGCTGCCGAGCGCAAGCGCTTCGCCGGCCCCGACGCCGACGCCGGAGCCGACCGCAGCGCCGACCGACACGCCCGCGCCGACGGCGTACTATCTGCCGCTGGTGCCGGACGGGACGGACGTAAAAGCGACGCCGCTGCCCGCGACGCCGACGCCGGACCCGACTTTGGCGCCCACGGCGGAGCCCGAGGCGCAGGCGCCGCGCATCCACCCGAGCCCGCGCGAGGGAATCTACAACGAACAAATCAGAGAATTCATGGCGATCGGTACGCGAAACGGCGAAGCGATCGCCGTTTTACTGGTGCATGTGGAGCCGCCGGACGCGTCGGTCGTCGCGATCCCGTGCGAAACGCTTGCGACCGTCTACAAACTCGGCAGCGGCGCGGCGATCGAGGACGTGACGCTTGCGCCGATCGGCACGGCCACCGCGAGCGCCGGGACGGAACGCGAGGGATGCTGGAACCTGGTCTGGGCGGTCAAAAACCTGACGGGCTGGCGCGCGCCCGCGTATCTGTGGGTCGATTTCGGCTGCATGGAGGACTTTTTTTCGTTTGCGCCGTCGCTTGACGGGATCGACTTCGCAGCGTTTTCGGACATGCTGACGCACGGCGGCGAGACGCTTGCCGCGGACATGGCGCGGGTCGGCGTCGGCGCAGTACGCTATCTCGGCAAGGTGTCGCTGTGGGAGCTGCCCGCGTTCCGCTCCGCCACGCGCGGCGCGTTCGCGTCGAGCCTGTCGATCTTTGAACTGCTGTCGCTGATGTCCTCGCTCAAGGAGGTCAAACAATTCTCGGTCAGCGTGCTGCCGACCGAAATAAAAGACGGCGTCCGTGTGCTTTCGGACGCCGCCGCGCTGCCGTTCTGACGCGGCGCAGTCGATTCATGCACCCGCGGTGCGCGATATGCCTGCGGCGCGATATACCTGCGGTTCGATATGTCCCTCCGGGACGCGATATGCGCCTGCGGCGCGCGAAAGGGACCGGGGAATTGTTTGCGCGGCTTTGCCGTACCGAAAAAGATCACAGTCGTGCGATTCCGATCCCGACCGCGCCGTATTGCCGCTGCCGCTCCAAAGAATAGTACGCGAGCATGTCGTCCGGACTTGCCGTTTCAAGCGTCGCTTCCGTATAGCCGCATTTCTGCAGCGGCAGAGCGCGGTACAGCTCCGAAAAGGTCGGGAAAACAGATAGGTCCGTAACGATCACGCGCATGCGCTCGCCCGTCTCCGTTTCGGTAAACACGATCGTATCACCGACAGCGATCCTTCGACGCTTTTCGTCGTACAGCCGCAGCTCGATCGTCTTTTGTCCGCTTTGAATCATCCGGAACGGCTCCGGATCCAGACGCATTTCATGTTCCATTGATTTCTCTCCCGTACACTCACGCCAGACCGGGCTTTATGGGAAGGCCCTTTTTGCGGCGGTCGGCAAAGTACAGCTCCTCGGTCGCGAGCGCCAACTTGGTGACGGCGAAATCGCAGTCGTGCGGGTAGATGTACCACGTGTCCTCAAGCGTATTGAGGTCCACGCAGTCGCCGAACTTGCCGAGGTATTCGTACTCGATGTGGCACGAATACAGCGACGGCACGCTCTTTTCCATTGCGAACGGATCACCGTCCGGATCGACGCCGGAGACGTGAAAGCCGCGCATGTCGTGGCGCAGCGTGCCCTCGCCGAGCAGGATGAACCGCTTTGCGTTCGGCAGCGAGCGCACGGTCACCGGCAGGTCGCCGCTCGAATACGTTCCGGCCTCGACCTCCCGCTTTACGTTTTCGCGCTCCCACTCGTACCAGTCCGGAATATGCGAAAACGCCGTTTCGCCGCTTTCGGCCGTGAGGCATCCGTCCTCGTTGTAATTCCAGCGCTTGCCGCAGGCGCGGCAGAAGAGGTGCGTGCCCTCGCTCGCCATCCGGAACTCCGTTCTGCACGCGGGACACTGGTACAAAACCTTATGCAGCCCCTCCGCGCGCTTTTCGTAGGTCACGCGAATGCCCTTCTCCTTCTGCCATGCGTAATCGTCGTACTGAAATGCGCGGACCAGCGTTTCGTTGATCTCGTCCGGCGTCGCAGTCTTCAAGGCTTCCGCCGTGTACTGCAGGGTCATTTCGGCCTCGACGGGGTTGACGCCGCGATCATGCAGGTTCCAGAACGGCGAATTGATATGATGCCCGTGACAGATGAACGTCACGACCGGCACGCCGAGGAGCTTGCAGAGCTTGCCGAGCGACGCAGGCAGCACCGCCGTCGTCCCGCACAGCGAATAGCGCGCTTCGGGATAGATCACGTTGATGTCGCCGTTTTCGACGACGCGTTTCAGCTGCCGGATCAGCGTGATATCGTTTGTAAACTTGCGCTTGCAGATGCAGCCGACGCGCCGCAGAAGCCACTCGCGCCCGATGAAGCCGTCGATCGCGACGACGTAGTTTGCGCGGGAGGGCCAGATCGCCTTGGTCGCGACCTTGAAATCCAGAAACGCGTTGTGGTTGCACAGCAGCAGATACGGCGGCTTCAGCCCCTCCACGCCGGTTTTTTTGATGATCGCGCCGTGCTTTTTGGCGTCCGGCGCGCTCAACAGATAGGACAGCGGACGCAGATACCACGCCGTGCGGTACGGCGGCTTTTGCATGTCGAAGCGTTCGAATTTGCTTTGATCCATGGTTTTCTCCTTATTTCAACAGCCGCAGGCCCTTCGGATAATGGTTTTTCAGCATGCCGTCCGAAGCCTTGTAAAGCCCGAGCGCATGTCCTTCGTACAGTGCCGCACCGTAGCCCTTCGGCGCGGTTTTTTCGAGCGTTTCGCCTTTGAGATAGCGCATGGCCTCGTCGAACGTCAGCGCGCAGGTGTTGACAAGCGGCGTCGTTTTTCCCGCGACGGCCAGCGCGTGCGCAGGCTCGAACCGGCTGCCCCTGACCTCGCCCAGAAGCAGCCCCGCGCGCACGAGCCGCACGCCGTCGAGCGCGCACGGCGTCGGCGGCAGCAGCAGCACGCGGCCGTCCTTCAGAAGCTTTTTCTGCCCCTCGAACAGGCGTACAGCGTCGGAAAACGTGTCGAGCGCCGGGATCCGGTCGCTTTTTCCGAGAAACAGCGGCGTCGGCACGCGTTCGCCCGCGCGCCGCATCAGCGCGAAAAACTGCCCCTCGCCCGCGCTCGTATGCGGATAGAGCCGCCGCATCGTGACAAGCGCAAGGTCCGGGTTCCGGTCCAAAAGCCACTGCACCGTCTGCTCATTCTCCTGCGGGGAGAACGAGCACGTGGCGTACACAAGCTGTCCGCCGGGCTTCAGCGCGTTCACGGCGTCGGCAAGGATCGCGCGCTGGCGCACGGCGCAGGTCTCCACGTGCTCCAAGGACCAGTCGCGTGCGGCCTGCTCGTCCTTTCGGAACATCGCTTCGCCCGCGCACGGCGCGTCGACCAGTACCGCGTCGCAAAGGCCCTTGAGCTTTTCACATATCTGCTTCGGCTCGGCGTTTGTTACGATCGCGTTGACAGCGCCCATGCGCTCCAGATTCCCCGCAAGCACCGCGGCCCGCCCGGGGACGATCTCATTTGAAAACAGCACGCCGCCGCGCATCTTCGCCGCAAGCTGCGCGCTCTTGCCGCCCGGCGCGGCGCACAGGTCCAGCACGACCGGCTCGTCCGGAAGCGTCAGCGCGGCGACCGGCGCCTGCGCCGTGGCCTCCTGCATATAGAAAAGCCCCGCGGCGTGCAGCGGCGTCGCGTTCGGGTTGAAATCGGCTGCAAGCGGCGCGCCGTCCGGATTCTCTTCCAGCGCGGGCAGCGGCACGCCCAGCAGCGCGGACAGCTCCGCGCGGTCGGTCCTGATCGTGTTGATCGAAAGCGCCTTCTTCGGCGGCGCCTGCAGCGCGTCGCAAAACGCCGCAAAGTCCGCGCCGAGCTGCCCCTGCATGCGGGTCAAAAAGGCTTCCGGGTACGTTCTCATACCTGCACCTCCGCGTTTGCGCCGAGCAGGACGATGTGCCGCTCGCGTACCGGCATGCCGGAAAGCCGCGTCAGCGCCTCGGCGTACAGCGCGACCTGCCGCGTGTGCTTCTTCGCGTACTCGTTCGGATCGCCGGTCACGCGGTCAGTCTTGTAATCGAGCAGCACCCACGCGCCGTCCTCAACAAAGCAGGCGTCGATCACGCCCTGTAAAAGCACCGGCTCGTCGGACGCCGCATCGGGCAGGAGCATACCTGCGGGCAGCGGGCACAGGAAATTCCATTCGCGCTCCACGCGCCGGGACTGCGCCATGCGAAGGAACAGCGGCGACGCGGCAAAGCGCCGGATCGCGTCGGCATGGAACGGCGTTACGCCGGGAAGGTCAGATAGATACGCGGCGCGCTGCTCAGCGTCACGAAGCGGCAGGCGCTCCAGCGCGCGGTGGACCGCGCTGCCCTCGGACAGCACGTCATAGCCGGTTTCGAACGCGGGCTCCGTAAACGTCGCCGTCTCGCGGCTTTCGAGCTCGGTGACCGAGGTCTTGTCCGGCATCGTGTCAACGGTCGGATGCGGATACGTCCAGCTGAAGCGCTCCGAAAGCTCTGTTCGCTCCTCCTTAAGCGGAGGCGGGATCGCGCCCTCCGACACGCGCGCCGCACCATTGGACAGCTCGCCCTTTTGGTGCAGGACCATGGGCACGCGTCCGTTCAGCGCGGGCATCAGAAGCTTCAGCGCGGAATTCGACTTGCGGATCGACAGCAGCGTCGGCTCCCGAAGCGTCGCCATGCGCTTTTCGGCGTTCGACAGCGAGCCGATCAGATACAGCTCCTGCTTTGCGCGCGTCATGCCGACGTACAGGACCCGAAGCTCCTCCGCCCACGCCGCGTCCGACGCCGCCTGCGCAACGTTTCGGTGCGCGATCGTGTCGTGCCGGACGCCGTATTCGTCCAGATATTTGAGTCCCGCGCCGACCGCTGCGTCGGTGATCAGCGGCTTCGTTTCGTCGGCGCGGTTGAACTGACCGCCGAGCCCCGCGTAAAAGACGAACGGGAATTCGAGCCCCTTTGACGCGTGCACAGTCATGATCCGCACGACGTTTGCCGTGACGGTCGACGCCGCGCCGAGCCGTTCCGTCGCCTTGACGTTCTCCATAAAGCACAGGAATCCGTGGACGCCCGCAATGCCCGCGTCCGCGGCGGCCGCCGCCTCACGCACCAGCGCGTCGAGGTTTGCAAGCCGCTGATCGCCGCCGACGAGCACGCCGACCATCTCGCGGTAGTGCGTTTCGTCCAGCATGCGGCCGATCAGCTCATCGAGCGGGATGCGGCGCGCAAGCGCCTGCCAGCGCTCGATCGTGCGGAAGAACGCGTCGACCTGCGGCTCCGTTTCGCGCGCGGCAAGCAGGCAGTCCAGAAGCTGGGATTTCCTGTCGCGGCTTCGGATCCTCGCAAGCGTTTCGTCGGTAAAGCCGAACAGCGGCGAGCGCAGAACGGCCAGCAGCGGAATGTCCTGCCGCCGGTTGTCGAGCACGGCAAGCAGGCTCATCAAAAGCTTGACCTCGATCGAATCGAAGTACCCGCCCGACGACTGCGCATACGCCGGAATGCCCTCCGCCGCCAGCGTCTGCGCCCACAGGCGCGCATGCTTTTTGTTGCGCAGCAGCACGGCAAAGTCGCTGTACCGGCAAGCGCGCGTACCGTCGCGCTCCTCGATCGGCCGCTGCATGCGTTCAAGGATCGTCCTTGCGGCAAAGCGCGCTTCGGCCTCGGCGTCCTCCAGCGATTCCGGATCGTCCGGATCCGCCTCGCGCGAAATGAGATGCAGCCCGACGTACCCGTCCGGCGTCTTTGCGCCCTGCTTCAGCATGGCGCGTTCGTCGTATTCGATGCCGGCGACCGGCTTTCGCATCAACGTCGAAAACGCCGCGTTCACCGCGTCGATGACGGCCTTGCCGGAGCGGAAATTGTGTCCGAGGTCGATGCGTGTGCCGCAGCTTCCGCGGAAGGTCTCGCATTTTTCGAGGAACAGCGACGGCTCCGCCATGCGGAAGCGATAGATCGACTGCTTGACGTCGCCGACGAAGAACAGCCCGCCCGGCCGCGCGATGCGGTTCAGGATCGCCTCCTGCACGCGGTTAGAGTCCTGATACTCGTCGACGATGATCGTCTGATACCGCTCGCGGTACTCGGCCGCGATCTCGTCGTCCTTTAAGATCTCGATCGTCATATGCTCGAGATCGGAAAAATCCAGCGCGTTCTTTGCGCGCTTCGCCTCGGCGAACGCGTCAAGGTACGCGCGCATCAGCGTCCAGAACGCTTTGAGGATCGGCGCGGCCTGTTCCTCTCCCCTCTGCACGTCCGAAAACGGAACGGAATGGAACGCGGCCTGTTCGCGGATCAGATCGCGGATCGCCTGCTTCGCCTGCTTGACGCCTTCGCGCTCCTCCTTCGGAAAGTCCTTCGGGAACGACACGCTGTCGCGCGTTTCGACGATGGACGACAGCATGGCGGCATACTCCTCGCGCGCGTTCAGCACAAGCGCCCCGCGTGCACGCGCGATGAGATCGTACAGCGTCGACAGCGCCTTGCCGCACGCGGGCGGCAGCAGGTCCGTTTCGGCCTGCAGCTCGTCGATATGCCGCAAAAGCTTTGCCTTGTCGTCGGAAAGCGCGATCGCAAGCTGCCGCTTCAGCGCGTCCGGGTCAGAAAGCGCGGCGTCCTGCCGGTCGAGCCAGTCCGCAGGCTCCGGCTGCGCGGACAAAAACTGCTCCGCGCTCTGCATCGCCTCGATCAGCGCGGGTTCGCTGCCGAACGCGACGAGAAGCCTTCTGTAATCCTCCGCGTTTTCGTTCGCAAGCGCGTCCAGCACGGCGCTGCGCGTATCCGCCGCAAGCACCGCCGCCTCGGTCTCGTCGAGCGTCCTGCACGACGGCGTCAGCCCCACGCGGAAGAAATGCCGGAACACGACCTTTGCGCAGAACGCGTCGATCGTGGAAATGCTCGCGTTCGCGACCGCCGCCGCCTGCGCGCGATAGTCTGCGGCCGCCGCGCCGGTCGTCTGTGCTGCGGCGTCATTGAGGCGCTTCGAGATGCGCGCCTTCATTTCGCCCGCCGCCGCGCGCGTAAACGTCAGCACCAGCATGCGTTCGATCGGCACGCCCCTGTTGATCAGGCGGAACACGCGCTCGGTCAAAACGGTCGTCTTGCCCGCGCCCGCCGCGGCGGACACGATCAGGTTGCCGGTTTCGTGGATCGCCCGGACTTGTTCGGGGGTAAAGCTCATTTCTTCTCGCCTCCCCTGCCTAAAAGTGTGTCAAGATCCGTCTTTTGCACGGCGCGGACCTTGCACCCGAGCTGCCGGTCGAACCGGCACACCGCGCCGAACGGACACCAGGTGCACGCGCTCCCCGTCGGATAGATGTCCGCGTCGCCGGACAGGATGCGCTCCGCATTCGCCGCGGCGGTCCGCATTGCCTGCTCCTTCAGCGCTTCCAGCTCCTTTCGCGATACAAGATCGCCCGCGTACGCGCCGTCCTTTTTCAGCTTGAGCTTGCGGATCAGCGCGGACTTTTCCGAAAACAGCGCGTCGCTCGCCTTGATTGCGTCCTCGTCGTTTGCGGTGACGCCCGAAAGCAGGTGCCCCGGCGCTTCGTCCGCCGACTCGGGCGCGTCGGTCGAAAGCGGCATGTAGTACATGCCGACCGCCTCGCCGCCGAGCTGCTTTGCCGCTTCGAGGTACAGCGGAAGCTGGATCGTCTCGCCGCTTGAAAACTTTGTCGGATCGAAATTGTGGTTCTTGCCGGTCTTGTAGTCCACGATGCGGAACATCGTACCGTCCGGCGTGCGGTCGATGCGGTCGATCTTGCCGTACAGTCCGACCTGCGTGCCGTCGGACAGTACAAGCGGGATGTCCTTCATCGCTTCCTCCCTGCCGAAGCCCGCCTCGGTCGCGGCGATCGTAAACCGGCTCTCGCGGATCTGGCGCAGTACGGAATACACGCAGCGGCGGATCAGGCCGATGCGCACGATCAACGCTTCCCGCTGCCGGACGCTGCGGTCGAAGATGCCGTCGTTGTGATTCTGCATCAGCGGCGGCAGGATCTCGTCTAAGATCGCGTCCGCTTCGTCGTTCGTCATGGTTTTCAGATCGCGCCCCTTCGCCTGCGCCGTTTTGACGAACCCGTCCAGCGCGTCGTGCAGAAACGTGCCGACGTTGTCCGCGCGCTCGGTCGCCTCCTTGCGCTCGTCGGCGCGAAGACCGTATTTCAGATACTGCGCAAACGGACATCGCGCGAACTGCTCCAGCCGGCTCGCGCTCAGGCTCGGCGCGTCGCCGTACAGCCGCCTTGCAAGCGGCTTGCCGAGCTGCGTTTCCGGCTTCGTTCCGGCGCGCGCGTCAAGAAGCGCCGCCGTCGCCTGCGCATAGGCGGGCGCGGCCTTGAAGTGCTCCAAAAGCACCGGCAGCCGTACGCCGGTATGCCCTTCGGTGCTGTACTCGCGCAAGAGCGTCGAAAGCTGCGAAAAGCCCGTCGCCTCGTTTGCGGGCAGCGCATTGCTGTCCGGCAGCACGATCGGGGGATCCTTGCGGGAAAAGAGCGCGTCGACCTCGCGCAGAATCGGCGACGCGACAAGCTCGCCCGAAGCGCCCGCGCACGGATACGAGAAGAACACGCGATCGGTCGCCTTTGTCAGAAGCGTGTACAGCTGCAGCCGGTCCGCGGCGGAGAGCCGTTCCGTATTGTCCCAGACGGAAAGCCCGCTCTGCGCCATGCGGGATAGCTCCGCGTCGTTTAAGAGCGCGTCGTCGCTGCGCGCGGGCGGGAACACGCCCTCGGTGCAGCCTAAAAGGAACAGGACCCGGCTGCGGCTTAAGCGCGTACGCACAAGATCGCCGAGCACGACCTGGTCCCTGCTGCCCGGCAGCACGCCGATCGTGTAGCTTGAAAGGCCCTCCTCCAGCAGCGCGCAAAACTCCCGGCTTCCCATCGGCACGTCGCCCATAATCGCGTCGATCTGCGAGAGCAGCGTCATCAGCGTGTTCCACATCTGCGCATACATCTGCGCGTCCTGCGCCTCGCCCGACGCCAAAAGTTCCGCCGCCTCGCGCTCCAACTGTTCACGGAGCCCCGTTTCCTTCAGATACGCATAGACGCCGCGCACCTTTTCGCCCGCCGTCTTCAACAGCAGCGCGTCGTGCAGCCGCAAAAGATCCGGCACGATCGCGGCGCGGGTGCGCTCGGCCTCCATGGGCACCTCGCCGACCGTCAGCGGCTCCGAAAGCGCGGACCCGAACAGGCCGTAGCGCAGCAGGTAGTTTTCAAAGATCTCGGTATCGTACGCCGGAACGTTCGCATAGCCGCTTTTCAGCACGTGCAGCAAATCCGATACGTTCAGCGAACGCGTTGCCGCGCGCACCGCGGACAGCACGTAATCGCTCGCCGCGTGCCCGAGGATCGGCCGCGACGCGTCGAAGAACAGCGGAATATCGCGCAGCCGGAACGCGCGGCGCAACAGCGGCGCGTACGTTTCAAGCGAGGACGCGACGATCGCGATGTCGGACCAGCGCAGCGACGGGTCCTCGCGCACAAGCGACAGAATGCGGTCGGCGGTCCTGTCCGCCTCAAGCGTCTGCGTCGCAAAGCCCGTGACCTCCACCGCGTCGCCGTCGCCCGAAAACGGCGCGGGCGCGGTTGAAAACAGCCCGCGGCACAGGTGCTTCAGCGCGGGATCGACCTCGGCGCTCTGCGTATCGAACGTGCGCGTCGAAACCGGAATGCCGCGCTCGGCGCAAAACGCCGTGAGCCGCGCCGCGCGCTGCTCCTCCGGCGCAAAGAGACCGGAAAGCGAGGGGTCGTCCTCGGCGCGCAGCATCACCGTCACGCTCTTTGCGCGGGCGACGATGCCCTCCAAAAGGCGCATGACCTGCTCGCGCGTGCGGTCCAGATCGTCGACAAACACGTGCGTATCGGAAAGCGCCGCCGTCGGCAGCGCCGAAAGCGCCTCGGTCAGAAGGTCCTGCGCGGTCAGATAGCGCTCCGAAAGGAACGCTTCGCTTTCGCGGTAGATCAAAAGAATATCGGAGAGCTTCCGGTACAGAAGCGTATCCGTTTCCATCGACGCAAGCGCGCGTTCAAGGTCGTCCGGCGTGATGCAGCTTTGCTTGAACCGGCCGATCCATTCGTCCATCGTCTGCGCGAACCCCGGCGCCTGCGACACGCGCGAAAAGACGGTCAGATGCGCGCGCTGCTTATACGCCGCGCGGCGCAGAACCATGTGCCGCCCCTCCATGGAGAGAAACGGCCGCACGCGCCCGAAGCGCTCTAAAAGGCGCTCCGAAAAGCGCTCGAAGCTGTATACCTCCACGCCCAGAAGGCCGCCGAGCCGCGCGCACAGTCTTTGCTCCGCGGCATAGGTCGCCTGCTCCGGTACGATCAGGATCGCGTGTTCGCCCCGGCTCTCAAGCGTGCGGATGTCGTCATAGAGCGCGGAGCTCTTTCCGGTATGCGCGCCGCCCCGGTAAAAGGTCAGTGATGCCATAGCTGTTCCTCAATCGAATTCCCCTGGAATAAAAAGGCAGATTCCTTCATTCGTTCATTTCTTCATTCAGAACGTCTCGGTGTGCACCGGCGTATAGACCATGCGGCCGTTTTCGTTGACGCTCTCGAACAGCACGATCGAGCGCACGGTAAACGCCGCGTTCGGCACATGGATACGGGACAGGTCCCCGTGCTCCACGGCGCGCGCGAGCGTGATGTGCGGCGAAAATCGCACCTTGCCGCCCGCGAAGCCGTACTCCCTGAGCGCCGCCTCGAGCGTCTCACGGACGCGGTTCAGCTCGTCGAGATCGCCCGTCACGGACAGAAAGCTTGTCCGCGCGCCGCCGTGCGTGAACGAACCGGGCGCGCCGAGCCGAAGCACAAAAGGCCTTGCGTCCTTCACCGCCTCGTGCATGGCGGCGGCGATGTCGGCAAGCGCGTTCGATTCGCCTAAGAAGCGCAGGGTGATGTGGTGGTTGCCCGCCGGCACGAAACGGCCCGCGGTGCTGGATGCGCGCAGTCCCTCCTGCGCGGTAAGTACGGCGCGCTGCACATCCTTGGGCAGCGGCACGGCGATAAACAGGCGCATACTGCGTCTCCTTTCGGTTCATTGGTATCATTATACGTTTTTTTCGCGGGTTTGTATAGCTTTCTCTTTCCTATTTACGAAATGTTTGATATAATAAAGTCGGAGTATGATGGACAGTATGTCCGTCCGCACGACGATATGGAAACCAAATTCAATGAAAAACTGAAACAGAAGAAAAAACGCGGGCTGCGGCCGGGGTGGCAGGAAAAGCTGCCGATCAAGCCGGTGCTGGTCGCGGCGGTCGCCGTGCTGCTGCTGTCCGTGCTGGTGCTGATCAACCGACCGACCGCGACCGTACTGTCGAGTCCGGAGCTGGATGTTCTGAAGAGCGCCGGCGTGCTGCGCGTCGGCGTGGATGAAAACCTCGCCGGCATGTACCAAAGCGGGACGGGCTACGAGCGCGCCGTTGCGGAAAACCTCGCGTATCTGATCTTCGGCCATACGGAGGGCCTCACGCTGGTCGGCGTCGACCGCTACACCGCGCCGTGGCGCATGAACGACGGCGAGCTCGATCTGGTCCTGATGAGCATGCAGAAGTTTAAGCAGGAGGGCTGCGCGGCAAGCGAGGTCCCGTTCTTTACCGACCGCTGCGTGATCCTCGCCTATGAATCGTTTGATTCGCTTGCGGGAAGGACCGTCGCCGTGCTGGAGGACACGCCCTCCGCGACGCTGCTCTATGACTACCTGCAGTCCGTCGAGCCGGAGATGGTCGTGCATCCGTGCGCGGACTACTACACGATGCGCGTGCTGCTGCGCGCGGGCACGGTCGACGCCGTGTGCCTGCCGCGGACCGTCGCGGCGACGTGGCGCGAATCGCGCACAAGGATCCTGTCGTTCGACATCGGCCGCATCCCCTACTATGCGATCGCGAAAAAGGACTCGGTTCTGATCGAGCTGTGCAACGAAGCGTTCACCGACTGGCAGCTCGACGGATCGTTTGCGGCGTGGGCGCAACAATTCGGCGTCGAATGGGGCGTCGACGGTTGACGGGACGGACGGAATCCGATACAATAAAAGAACAGCTTTCTTTGCAAACACAAGGAGAACGAAGTATTCTATGGAATCTATTTACAGCATTCACGGCGGCAGACGGCTTGAAGGAACGGTGACGATCAGCGGCGCGAAGAACGCGGCGGTCGCGATCATTCCGGCGGCGATCCTTGCGGGGGAGCCGTGTGTTTTGGAAAACCTGCCGAACATCGCGGACGTTGAGAGCCTTCGGGCGATCCTCGAGGGACTCGGCGCGCGGGTCGACATGACGGAGGGCGGATGCATGCGCATCGATCCGTCGACGATCAACACGCGCGACGCGACCAGCAGCCGCATCAGTTCCATGCGCGCGTCCTACTACCTTTTAGGCGCGATGCTCGGCGCGTACGGCGAGATCGAACTTGCGCTGCCCGGCGGCTGCGTGATCGGTCCGCGGCCCATCGACCAGCACGTCAAGGGCATGCGCGCGCTCGGCGCGAAGATCTACATGGACGAGAGCCGCAACGTGCTGCGCGCGCAGGCGACGAAGCTCAAGGGCGCGGAGATCTTCTTCGACGTCGTTTCCGTCGGCGCAACGATCAACGTGATGCTGGCGGCGGCGCGGGCCGAAGGCACGACGGTGCTTCAGAACGTCGCGAAGGAGCCGCACGTCGTCGACGTGGCGAACTTTTTGAACATGATGGGCGCGTCGGTCCGCGGCGCGGGCACCGACGTCATCCGCATTCAGGGCAAAAAGCGCCTGCACGGCTGCTCGTATTCGATCATCCCGGACCAGATCGAGACCGGAACGTACATGATCGCGGCGGCCGCGACGCGCGGCGACGTCGTCATCAAGAACGTCATTCCGACGCATATGGAGGCGATCTCGGCAAAGCTGATGGAAAGCGGCGCGCGCGTCATCGAGGGCGACGACGGACGCGACTTCTTCCTGCGCGTCACGATGAACGACCGTCCGCGGCCGGTCAGCTTCCGCACGATGGTCTACCCCGGCTTCCCGACCGACCTGCAGCAGCCGATGATGGCGTATCTCACGACCGCGAACGGCACGAGCGTCATCACCGAAAACATCTTTGAAAATCGCTTCAACCACGTCAGGGAGCTTCGCAAGCTCGGCGCGAGCATCTCGATCGCCAAGCGCGTCGCGCGCGTCAAGGGCGTCGAGACTTTGCGCGGGGCGGACATCTTCGCAAGCGATCTGCGTGCCGGCGCGGCGCTGATCGTGGCGGGCCTGATGGCGGGCGGCGAGACCCGCGTGCACAACATCGGCTACATCGACCGCGGGTATGAGTATCTCGATTCCAAGTTCCGCGCGCTCGGCGCGGACATTCTGCGCGGCGACGACGAATAACGGGAGGATTGCTATGTATCTTGCTTCCGGATGGAAGGATTACGCGATCTTGGACGCGGGCAACGGCGACAAGCTTGAGCGCTGGGGCGACGTGACGCTTCTTCGGCCCGATCCGCAGGCGGTCTGGCCCATGGACGAACGCGCGGCCGCGCGCGCCGACGCCGTCTACCACCGCAGCAGCAGCGGCGGCGGGCATTGGGAATTCAAACGCACCCTTCCCGAGCAGTGGACGATCGGCTACCGCGATCTCACCTTCGTCGTGCGCCCGACCGGCTTCAAGCACACCGGGCTGTTCCCGGAGCAGGCGGTCAACTGGGACTGGATGCGCGAAAAGATCAAGGCGTTTTTTAAACGCACCGGACGGCCCGCGAAGGTTCTGAACCTGTTTGCCTACACCGGCGGCGCGACCTGCGCCTGCGCAAAGGCCGGCGCCGAGGTCGTGCACGTCGACGCCGCAAAGGGCATGGTGGCCTGGGCAAAGGACAACGCCGCGGCGTCGGGCCTCCAGAATGCGCCGATCCGCTACCTCGTCGACGACTGCGTGAAGCTCGTCAAGCGCGAGCTGCGGCGCGGCAACCGCTACGACGGGATCCTGATGGATCCGCCGAGCTACGGCAGAGGGCCCACCGGCGAGATGTGGAAGATCGAAAACGACCTGTATCCGCTCGTCGAGCTTTGCGCCGGACTGCTTTTCGACGATCCCTGTTTCTTTCTGATCAATTCCTACACGACCGGCCTTGCGCCGACCGTTCTGAAAAACGTTTTAGAGCTTGCCGTACGCGGCGGCCGCGCCGAAGCCGACGAGATCGGATTGCCGATCGCGCGCGGCAGTCTGGTGCTGCCCTGCGGCGCAAGCGGAAGATGGACGCCCGTATGACGCCGCACGTTCTGTATGAGGACAACCACCTCTTCGTGGTGGAAAAGCCCGAAAACATGCCGGTGCAGGCCGACGCGTCCGGCGACGGCGATCTGCTCACCGTTCTGAAGGCGTACATCAAGGAAAAGTACAATAAGCCCGGCAACGTGTATCTGGGGCTGGTGCACCGGCTCGACCGGCCGGTCGGCGGCGTGATGGTCTTTGCCCGCACAAGCAAGGCGGCGGACCGGCTGACCGCGCAGTTTAAGGATCGCCGCGCGCACAAGCGCTACGCCGCGATCGTCGAGGGGAACGCGCCCGCCGCGGGCGAGTGCGTCGACTGGCTTATAAAGGACGAAAGAACCAACACGACGCGCGTGGTCCCCGAGGGCACGGACGGCGCAAAGAAGGCGATCCTGCGCTATCGCACGCTTGCGCGCGAAAACGGCACGTCGCTTTTGGACGTCGAGCTGTTGACCGGACGGCCGCACCAGATCCGCGTGCAGCTAAGCAGCCGCGGCCTGCCGATCGCGGGCGACATGCGCTACAATCCGAACGCAAAGCCCGGCACGCAGATCCGGCTGCACGCGTATATGCTGACGGTCGTTCACCCGACGCTTTCCGAGCCGATGACCTTCTATTCGATCCCGACGTGGCGCGAATACCCCGCCGCGCTGAAGCTGTTGCCCGCGCATGAGGTTTGCAGCGGCGTGTATCTCGACGACGAGCTGCTCGTGGTCGACAAGAACGCGGGCGTCGAGGTCGAGGATGCGCTCATCGGCGAGCTGTCCGCGCTGTTCGACCCGCTCTTCCCCGTCCACCGGCTCGACGCGAACACCGAGGGGCTCGTTGCGTTCGCCCGCACGGAGGCGATGCGCGACGCGCTCGAGGACGCGTTTTACCGGCACGACACGGAGAAGACGTATCACGCGATCGTCGCGGGAACGCCGAAGGACGGCACGTATGTGCATTACGCGGTCAAGGACGCGGACGCCGCGCTTATGCGGCTGTGCCGCGAGCAGGAGCCCGGCGCTTTGCGCATGGAGCTTGCCCTGCGCGTGCTGAAAACGCGGCGCGATCTCAGTCTTTGCGAGATCCGGCTGTTTACCGGCCGCACGCACCAGATCCGCGTGCAGCTTGCGGCGATCGGCTGCCCGGTGCTCGGCGACGACAAGTACGGCGACCGCGACGCAAACCGCAGATATAAAAAACGCCGTCAGGCCCTGCTGGCAAAGCGGCTGACGGTGCTCGGCAAAACCTTTGAAAGCACCAAAGAACTCAACCTGAACGACTTTACGGAGGAAAAACGATGAACGCAACGGAACGCTATGCACTCTGGATGAACAGTCCCGACATCGACGAACAGACCAAAGCGGAATTACGGGCCATCGAACACGACCCGCAGGAGATCGAGGAGCGCTTCTATACCGAGCTGGAGTTCGGTACCGCGGGACTTCGCGGGATCTTAGGCGCCGGCGACAACCGCATGAACATCTACAACGTGCGCAAGGCGACCGAGGGGCTTGCGCGGTATCTCGACGAAACCGTGCGGGGGACCGCGCGCGTGTGCATCGCGTACGATTCGCGCCACTGCTCCGACCTGTTTGCAAAGGAGACCGCGTGCGTGCTTGCGGCGCACGGCGTCAAGGTATTCCTGTATTCCACGCTGCATTCGGTCCCGCAGCTTTCCTTCACGATCCGCGAGCTGCACTGCGACGCGGGCGTCGTCGTGACGGCGAGCCACAACCCGCCCAAGTACAACGGCTACAAGGTCTACGGCCCCTCCGCCGGGCAGGCCGCGCCGGACCTCGCGAACGCGATCACCGAAAAGATCCGCGCGGTCGAGGGCTTCAAAACCGCCTACAAGCCGTTTGACGAGGCAATTTCTGACGGCTCGATCGAGCTGATCGGCAGAGAGATCGACGAGATCTATTATCAAAAGACGATGACGCTTCTGACGCAGCCGGACCTTGTCAGGGAAAAGGGCAAAGACCTGAAGCTCGTCTACACGCCGCTGCACGGCTCCGGCAACGTACCGGTGCGCGAGATCTTAAAGCGCATCGGCGTCACGAACGTGACCGTCGTGAAGGAGCAGGAAGCGCCGGACGGCGATTTCCCGACCGTCAAAGCCCCGAATCCCGAGGACCCGAACGCGTTTACGCTGGCGTTCCGCTATGCGGAGCAGGTCGGCGCGACCGTCATCATCGGCACCGACCCCGACAGCGACAGGCTCGGCCTTGCGGTCAAAAAGACCGACGGCGACTGGGCGGTTCTGACCGGCAACCAGATCGGCGCGATCCTGATCCACTCGCTGCTCTCCTCCTACAAGGCGACCGGCAAGCTGCCCGAAAACGGCCTTGTCGTGCGCTCGATCGTGTCGACCCAGCTTGCCGACGCGATCTGCGCCCGCTTCGGCGTCACGCTCAAAGAGGTCCTGACCGGCTTCCGCTTCATTGCGGAGCAGATCGCAGCGTGCGAGCAGACCAAAGAACACACGTTCCTGTTCGGCTTTGAGGAAAGCTACGGCTTCCTTGCCGGCAGCTTTGCGCGCGACAAGGACGCGATCTGCGCGGCCATGCTCGTCGCGGAGGCGTGCGTGGTCTATCGCGAACGCGGCATGACGCTGTACGACGCGCTGATGGAGATCTACGAAACCTACGGCTGGTACCGCGAATCGGTCAAGTCCTACACGCTGGAGGGCAAGGCGGGCATCGAAGCGATCAAAAACGCCATGGTGCTGCTGCGCAATCGCCCGCTTTCCGAGATCGCCGGCACGGCGGTCACGAAGGCCGAGGACTTCCAGAAGCCCGAGGAGACGGGTCTGCCCGCCTCGAACGTGCTGCGCTATACGCTTTCGGACGGCGCGTGGGTGACCGTGCGTCCCTCCGGCACCGAGCCGAAGCTGAAGCTGTACATCGGCGCGCACGAAACGACCGACGAAGCGCTGACCGCCCGGCTTTCGGCGCTGATGAACGACATGGACGCGAAACTGACGGCTCTTTTGGGCCTTGCATAAGAAAGGAGAACCGCTATGGCACTGACCCCCCACAACGGCGCACAGAAGGGCGATTTTGCAAAGACCGTGCTGATGCCCGGCGACCCGCTGCGCGCAAAATTCATTGCGGAAACGTACCTGGAGAATCCGAAGCTCGTCACGAGCATCCGCAACGTCTACGGCTACACGGGCACCTATCGGGGCAAGCGCGTGTCCGTCATGGCAAGCGGCATGGGCAACCCCTCGATCGGGATCTATTCGTACGAGCTGTACACCGTGTACGGCGTCGAGAGCATCATCCGCGTCGGCTCGGCGGGCGCGTACCATCCCGACCTCAAGCTGTTCGACATCATCATCGGCCAGGGCGCCTGCACGAACTCGAGCTATGCCGACCAGTTCCGGCTGCCCGGCACGTTCGCCCCGATCGCGGACTACGGCCTGCTTAAACAGGCGGCCGACGCGTGCGAGGCGATCGGCGCGCGTTACATGGTGGGCAACATCCTCTCCTCCGACACGTTCTATGAGGACGATCCCGAGGCGTGGCTGAAATGGCGGAAGATGGGCGTGCTCGGCGTCGAGATGGAGGCGGCGGCGCTCTATATGAACGCGGCGCGGCTCGGCAAAAAGGCGCTCGCGATCGACACGATCAGCGACATCATCGGCACGCACGAGGAAGCGACGCCCGAGCAGCGGCAGACCGCGTTCGACCAGATGATCCGCGTCGCGCTCGAGGTCGCGGAGGACTGAGGAGGGCGTATGATCCGGCACATTGTATTCTTTAAGTTTGAGGATCCCGCGGTCAATATCCCGATCGTGCGCGATTCGCTGTACGCGCTGGTCGACAGGATCCCCGAGATCGTGTCCATGCAGATCGGCGCGGACTTCATGCGCTCGCAAAGAAGCGCGGACATGGCGCTGATCGTCGATTTCAAGTCCAAAGAGGATCTGGAGATCTACGACAAGCACCCGGATCATCAGAAGGCGCGCGTCTACATCCACGCGCACCGGACCGAATCCCGAACGGTCGATTTTGAATATTGATGGGCGAATTCAAGGTCGTCTCCCCGTACGAACCGCAGGGCGATCAGCCGCAGGCGATCGACGCGCTCAGTAAGAGCATCGAAGCCGGCAATCCGCTGTCGGTGCTCCTCGGCGTCACGGGAAGTGGAAAAACCTATACCATGGCAAAGGTCATCGAGCGTGTGCAGAAGCCCACGCTCGTCCTTGCGCACAACAAAACGCTCGCCGCGCAGCTCTGCTCCGAGTTCAAGGAGCTGTTTCCGGACTCCGCGGTCGAGTTTTTTGTGTCGTACTACGACTATTACCAGCCCGAGGCGTACCTGCCCGCGTCCGATACCTACATTGAAAAGTCGATCGAGGTCAACGACGAGATCGACAAGCTGCGCCATTCGGCAACCTGCGCCCTGAACGAACGGAACGACGTCATCATCGTCGCGTCGGTGTCGTGCATCTACGGTCTCGGCGATCCCGAGGAATACCTGAAGCTGTCCGTTTCGCTGCGCGAGGGCATGGAGATCGACCGGCGCGACGTCATGCGGCGGCTCATCGAGAACCAGTACCAGCGCAACGACATGGACTTTTCGCGCGGGACGTTCCGCGCGCACGGCGACACGCTCGACGTGTATCCGGTCAACTGGACGGACAAGGCGCTGCGCATCAGCTTCTTCGGCGACGAGATCGAGCGCATTGCGGAGATCAACGTGCTGACCGGCGAGGTCGTCAGCCGCCGCAGCCACGTTGCGATCTTCCCCGCCTCGCACTACGCGACCGGGCACGAGAAGATGCAGAAGGCGCTGCAGCAGATCGAAGCGGACATGGAGGTGCAGGAAAAGCTGTTCCTCGACACCAACCGCCCGCTGGAGGCCGAGCGCATCCGTTCGCGCGTGCTGCACGACATCGAGATGATGCAGGAGATCGGCTTTTGCAGCGGCATCGAAAACTACTCGCGCTACTTTGACGGCAGAAAACCCGGCGAACCGCCGTTTACGCTGATCGATTACTTCCCGAAGGATTTTCTGATGTTCGTCGACGAAAGCCACGTCACGCTGCCGCAGGTCGGAGGGATGTTTCGCGGCGACCGCGCAAGGAAGGACGCGCTGGTCGAATACGGCTTCCGTCTGCCGAGCGCGCGCGACAACCGCCCGCTGACGTTCGACGAATTCATGACGCGCGTGCCGCAGCTCGTCTGCGTGTCCGCAACGCCCGGTTCGTTCGAGCTGTCCCGCGCGTCGGTCGTCGCCGAGCAGATCATCCGCCCGACGGGGCTCGTCGACCCGGAGGTCACGGTCCGTCCCGTCAAGGGCCAGATCGACGACCTGCTCTCCGAGGTGCGCATGCAGGCCGAAAAGGGCTTCCGCACGCTGATCACGACGCTGACCAAGCGCATGGCCGAGGACCTGACCGAATACCTCGACCGCATGGGCGTGCGCGTGCGCTATATGCACAGCGACATCGACACGCTCGACCGCATGGAGATCATCCGCGATCTGCGGCTGGGCGAGTTTGACGCGCTGGTCGGCATCAACCTGCTGCGCGAGGGTCTGGACCTTCCGGAGGTCGGGCTCGTCGCGATCCTGGACGCCGACAAGGAGGGCTTTCTGCGCAGCGAAACGAGCCTTATTCAGACGATCGGCCGCGCCGCCAGAAACGCCGAGGGCCGCGTCATCCTGTACGCCGACACGGTCACGCAGTCGATGCGCCGCGCGATGGACGAGACCGCCCGCCGCAGAACAAAGCAGCTTGCCTTCAACGAGGCGCACGGCATCGTGCCGAAGACGATCCAGAAGAAGGTCTACGACACGCTGGTGATCTCGCGCCGCGAGGAGGAAAAGCCGGAGCAGCTCAGCGAACGGCAGAAGCAGGAGCGCATCGCGATCCTGACCGAGCAGATGCGCGACGCTGCGCGCGAGCTTGAATTCGAGACCGCGGCAAAGCTCCGCGACGCGATCCTTGCCCTGAAGGGCGAAAAGCCGCAGAGCAAAAAGACCGACCTTCGCCCCGGTCAGATCGGCGCGCACAAGCGCGCAAGGGAGAAAACGCACAAGTAACGACGGGAATCAACGCTTATGGAATCCAAGCCGGGAAAACGCTGGAGCAAACTGATCGAAAAACGCCGGTGGGTGCTGCTGACGGCGGCGCTTTCGCTGCTGTCCGCGCTCGTTGTGTTTGTGCCCGCGATCATTCGGGACAAGGGGTTTTTCCTGATCGTCGACGACTTCAACTCCCAGCAGCTGACCTTTTCGACGGCGGTGCGAAACGCGCTGTACGCGCGGCCGCTCGGCGAATGGTTCTGGGGGATCGATCTCGGCACGTCGCTGGTCAATACGTTTTCGTTCTATAACCTCGGCAGTCCGTTCTTCTGGATCAGTCTGCTCTTTCCGGGCGTGTTGTTCCCGTATCTTGCCGGCTGGCTTTTCATTCTGAAATACGTCACGGCCGCGGTGACCGCGCATCTGTACCTGAGGCGGTTCCTGAAGAACGAGAAATTCGCAGTGATCGGCGCGCTGCTGTACGCATTCTCCGGCTTCCAGTCGGCGAACCTGATGTTCTTCCATTTCCATGAGGTCGTCGCCTTCTTCCCGCTGCTGCTTCTGGGACTTGAAGCGGTCATGGAGGACAGGCGGCATCGTCCGTTCTTCATTTTTACGGTCTTTCTGAACTGTATCGTCAACTATTTCTTCTTCATCGGCGAGGTCGTTTTCCTGATCCCGTACTTTTTGCTGCGCTTCCGCGGCCGGTCTCTGAAAACGCTGCTCAAGGCGACGCTCGCCCGCCTGCTCGACGGCGTACTCGGCGTTGGCATGGCGTGCGTGCTGTTTCTGCCGGCCGTGCTGTATGTGCTCGACAGCACAAGAAGCGGATTCTGGCTGACGTCCGACAACCTGTTTTACAGCTTCCGGCAGTTCCTGATCATTCTTAAGGGGCTGTTCATGCCCGGCGACCTGATGAACGACTGGAGCGCGATCGTTCCGATGAACTACTGGTCGACGGCGGCGTATGTGCCGCTGTTCGGACTGTCGTTCGTCTTTGCCTATCTGTTCCGGCAAAAGGGCTGGCTGCGCATCCTGCTGATCGGCGGGCTGATCGCCTGCCTCTTCCCGTGCCTGCAGACGGTCTTCTATCTGTTTACCGACGTATATCAGCGCTGGTGGTACATGCTCGTGCTGCTGTTCGTCCTTGCAACGGTCAAGGTGCTGGAGGAGCCGGACGCGTACCGGATCGGCCTCGGCGCGTGCGTGAACGGCGCGATCGTCGCCGCGCTGTATCTGACCGTGCGCTTCCTGTACCGGGGCAACAACGGAAATCCGTTTGTCTACCACAAAGTCCGGTTCCTGTTTGAAATGCTTGTCGCCGTCGGCTCGCCGCTGCTCGTATGGGGACTGATGAAGCTCCGCCTGCTCGGCTGGAAGCGGCTTTTGGCGCTGTCCGCGGTGTTCTGCTGCGCATCGACCGCGCTGACGCTGCACGCGTATCGCAAGCTGAACACCAACACGGATTTCCCGGAGGTGTTCAAGGCCGGACTGCAGATGGGGGCGATCGACGACCAGTACCGCTACCGTGCGACCGGCATTCTGATGACGACCGGCGGCAAGGCCGCGTCATATATCGGATTCTGCTCCACGCTGGAGAATTCGTCCTATGCGTTCAACGAGCTGTTCGACATCTCCTCGCCGAACATGACGCGCGACCGTTACAAGGTGAACGGGCTCGCGGCGCTGCTGGGCGCAAAGTTCCGCATGACGAAGGAGCCTTCCGAAGCGAAGAACGCCGAAGAATACCTCAATTACAACGGAACGATCTATTATCTGATCACGTACGAGGATACCTGTCCGATCGGCTTTGCGATCGACCGGTATCAGACCGTCGAGCAGCTGAAGGCGCTTCCGGTCGACGTCCGCGCCTGCGCGCTGATGCACGCGTTCGTCATCGAACCGGAGCAAACGGACGACGTCGCGTCGCTTGCGGAGCCGTTCGACCCGGACGGGATCGACCTCGAAGCCGGACTGTCCGACGCTGTCGAGCGCTGCAAGGCGGACGCCGTATTCGATTTTCATCGGGACAATACGGGCATTCGCTGCCGCACCGCATATGATCGGGATCGCTTCGTGTATTTCACCCTGCCGTACGATCGCGGCTGGCAGGCGTCCGTCGACGGCGAGTCCGTGCCCGTCATCTGCTCCGGCGGCATGATGCTGCTGCGCGTTCCGAAGGGTGAGCACGCGATCACCTTCGTCTATCACACGCCCGGCCTGCGCGCGGGCGCGCTCGTCAGCGGCGCGTCGTGGCTGATCTTCCTCGGCACGGCGATCGGCTTTCGGATCGTGCGGAAACGAAAGAGCCGCAAAGAAGGCGAACCGACCCTCTCCCCGGATGTATCGGCGCGCACAAGCGCGTAAAAACAACCGCAAGTGAAAGGACCTCTTCTATGAAACGTATCGTTTGTCTGTTTCTGTCGTTATCATTTCTCTTGGCGTTTGCCGCCTGCGCGGGACAGCGCGGGTCCGAAGCGAACGCTGCGACGCCGGAGCCGACCGCACCGCCGCCCGCCGAGAACGTTGCGCTGTTTCCGGACGCGGCAATGTTTTGCGAGATCACGGGATTCGATCCGGATACGCCGTATGGAGACGGCGCGTTCGGAAGCACCTGCATCCTGCGCGCAGAATCCGTCTTCGACGCCGCGCAGAAGCCGCTCGGCTATGTGATCGTCCTCGAAAACCGGGATGCGTATAATCCGCCGCTCACGCTGGCGCTCGGGATCAAACCGGGCGGCATGACCGCCGGTATTGTTTTTATTGCGCTGAACGAAACGCCCGGCAAGGGTTCTTTGACGGACGATCCGGCGTTTCGGGATCAGTTCGCCGATCGCCGCGTCGGAAGCTTCCTTCTGAACGGAACCGGCGAGGACGGCGTCGATGCGATCACCGGTGCGACCTGGACCTCTAAAGCGGTCGTCAACGCCGTCAATGCGGGGTTGGACTTTTACCGCACCGTGATTCGCCCGTGATCCTGCCTCCTTTCGGAAAAAATTTGTTGTTTTCGGAAAATAACAGTTGACAGATACGGGATCATTCGATATAATACTTTTTGCGCGTTAGTCGCGCAGGGGAGCATAGCTCAGCTGGGAGAGCATTTGCCTTACAAGCAAAGGGTCACAGGTTCGAGCCCTGTTGTTCCCACCACATCGCGGCCCGGTAGTTCAGTTGGTTAGAATGCCAGCCTGTCACGCTGGAGGTCAGGGGTTCGAGCCCCCTTCGGGTCGCCAATCTGCCTCGGTAGCTCAGTTGGTAGAGCAAGGGACTGAAAATCCCTGTGTCGGTGGTTCAAGTCCACTCTGAGGCACCATCCTGCGGGAATAGCTCATTTGGTAGAGCGCAGCCTTGCCAAGGCTGGGGTGGCGGGTTCGAGCCCCGTTTCCCGCTCCACAAAAACAAGGCGGCTGCAGCCGCTTTTTCATACACCTTTGGCGCCATGGCCAAGCGGTAAGGCACGGGTCTGCAAAACCCTCAT
>JAEEGK010007554.1_pt1 | contig 25899 bp, 17 predicted proteins | sample 8958771 | NCBI WGS metagenome assembly JAEEGK01 (sample SAMN16246547, study PRJNA631951) | gut metagenome | biome: gut microbiome; feature: rumen; material: SC-attached | host: Bos | place: Iran: Karaj | collected 2018-10
GACAAATCAATCCACATGCCGTAGAGACTGCCGTTGTTGTACTTGGCATAGGTGCCACAATAGACTGCCGGGTTGCTGTTCTCGTAGTGTGCAGCGTGCTCGCGGATTTCGTTCTTCGTTAATGGTTCTCTGTAGTTCATAACTCTAAAAATTTTGATTGTTTATAAATGTTAGTTAATTAGTGCCAAACTTGGCTCGTGTACTGAAAATCTTCGTATTCCTCGTAAATATCTCCGAAATCGCTTTCATCATTTGCGGTAATGCTGGAGCGGTGAGCAACCTTTACAAAACTTTGATTGTTGTTTGAGCGGCTTTCGAAATCGATACCAAATGAAATAGTTAGCTGTGCCATGATTGTATGTGTTTTAGAATTTAACATTTGCGTATAAAGCAGTTAGCGTTTGATATAACCTTTACGGTGCTTTACAAGTGTTCCGTGGGAGTGTTTGCAAGGTTTTCGTAACAAAATACTACCATCGGTGCAAGAACTGACCAGAGGGAGGTCTTGCGCCGGAATAATGTGTGGAGATTTTTTTAGCGCCCAAAGTAGCGGCGAAACGTGCTCCGACCTTTCAAATCAACGTAGCGGTAACTAACTTTGCACCGGAAAGGATTGTATCAGATAAACGCGGATCTGCTGCGGACAAATGTATTCGTATAGAAACATATACTTGGCATAGCAGACAATTGCGGTATCGAGGGCGAAAATCAAGCCCTCAAATGACAAGCAATAAGAAAAAGAAAAAAATGGGGAGGGAGAAGGCTGCCATCACGAATGGGTGGCGGCTATGCTCGTATTGCAATGGCGTAGTTGCGACTGTAGCAGGCAGGCGGGAAAATTGCGAGTCAGAACTGAACACTTGGAGGTCTGCCGCCATTTTCGCGCCGGTATTAGCATAAATGTTTATCATCTATGCCAATACGCCTCCTACAGGCGCAGCGCCTGCATAACGGGTATGCCGGGAAGGAGCGGAGAAGGAACAGCCGGGCGGAGACTCGGCATGTTGAGGATGCCAGAACTGAATACTTGGAGGTCTGCCCGAAAACACGTTGAGCCGTAGCCCAGCCGTGGAGGTGTAGCGACTGTGCGCGGGAGAGTGATAGCAGACTGTGCTGCAGCAGGCATGAGAGGAGAGCGCTCGTATTGCAAGAGGCGTATAGTTGCGCCGGTACTGGGTAGGTTAAGAATTGCGGTCAGAACTGAACACTTGGAAGTCTGCCGCCATTCTCAACCGGTTTCGTGCCTGGTGTTCCGGGCAAAGAAAACCCAACTACTGGGGCAAATGCCTGCATAATGGGCGCGGAAGAGGGAGAGAAGGATGGAACAGCAAAGCGGAGGGAGTGACCAAGGCGAACGGTCAGAACTGAATACTTGGAGGTCTGACCGCGAGACTTAACGACCAAAGCCTTGCCGTGGAGAACGAACGACCGGGGGGGGTGCCTGCAGCAGCTTTATGGGGTAGTCAAGCCGGACGCTCGCAGGGTGTAGATGTCAGCCGGTACAGCAAAGGGCTGTAGTTACCCACCGGAGGTAGTTGCAGCCACCGGCAGGTAGAGTGAAGGACGCAGCTGCTTGGTCAGGGCGAACAAACGTGACAGAAAGAGGCAGACCGTAGGTAGATGGCTTCTCTCCAACATATAAAAAAGGCCCACCATGAAGTGAGCCTGATTGGGGTTAGGGGTTACGAGTTACGGAGCGCAGACAAAGGCAGGGATGAACGGTTCGGCAATGGTGCCAAGGTGGTCATCGTTGATGAAGCGGAAAGCGTCCTTGGCTTCGAAGAGGTTCTTGTAATGCGCGCAGTAGTAGCGAAGGGTCACCGATGATGGGTTACCGGTTACGGGAGCCGCTATATACAAGAAGAACAAGCCGTCTTGCGGTTGAGCCACGCCAAGGCAAGTCTCGCCGGAGAAAGCGGCAAGGAGATCGTTGACGCTAGGTTGCCAGTCGGCAGCTGTTTCCGGGTACTGCGCCTTGAGATCCACCTTGATGACCGCGGTCATGGAGGAGGTAATGTCACTCACTCCGGGAGCGGTCCATGTAGGACGTGCTACGTTGCCATTGAACGATTCGGGAGCGTTCTTATCCTTGCACCCTGCGAAAAAGACCGTTAGCACTGACAAAATACAGATTACATAATACAGATATTTTTTCATTTTTTCACAGATTTATCAGATTAAACAGATGTTAATTTACCAAGCATTCGTTTGAGTATCCCCTCCCCCAATAGGAGTGGTGCGTTCTCCGCTGGAACTGAGGAGGGAGGCTGTTTGCAGTACAAAAACTATTTCTGTACGCGGAGCGATATAGTGTTTCTGCATCATAGTTTCTGTCCGTTTAAAGAGAACGTCTGACCGTTCCTGATGATTACTAATTGTCCGTTGCGAAGAATAAGCCTACCTCTATCTCCTCCCTGAAGGGAAGAGGGATCAGCAGCCGTTTCATTGATAGCCGTAGGCGTAGCGACGATGCGGAGCATAGCGGGCATACCTCGACGGACAGGTGCTCCGCTGACGGACGAGCCGTTGACCCGGAACCACGCACGGAAGCCGAGCATCTTTGCATTTTCATCATCGCCGTCCGAAGGCCAGTAGAGCTGGTTACCGCCGCCTAAGAAGAGATTGAGATGCTGCTCTGCTTCCGTTTCGTCATTGATATGCGTTTTGCCGTAGAACCCGGCGTAACTCACGTCGCCTGTACCGGCGTGGGAGGCATTATTGTCTTCGTCCCAAGTGATGTCGGTGAAATGCATGAGCGTCAGCACTTCGCCTGTATTGTCCCACTGAATGAGGTATGGTGTTCCGGCAGTAAGACTATTGGAGAGCACCGGCGTTATGTCTAATTGCAACGTACCATCCTCCACCGTGGCGGAAGTGAAGGTATAAACTTCTGCTCCAGATAGGGGCGAAACCGCTATCTCCGGTACGTTGAACGGCAGGGTGAGCGTATTGAAACATCCCGCCTTGCGGAGCGTACGGAAGATATCAATATCATTCTTCGCCGCATCCCTGAAAGACTTCAATTTGGCAGCTACGGTTTCTCGCTCGTCGTTCTCGTCGAGGTAGCAGAGACAGAGTTTATCTGTGTAGTTCGACCAGTTTGTTGCAGCTTTGTATAAGCCGAGCGCAGACACGCAGATCTGCAACGATTCATGGCAGTTTGTGAATCCGTCTGTACCCAGCAGCGCAGGCGGTGTCTGCGGACGACAGAGTACGCTGTGGAGGTTAGTGCAACCTTTAAAAGCCTCTACTCCGATCTCTGTTACCGAAGGAGGAATGACAACCGATGTCAGCGCCGTGCAGCCCTCGAAAGCCTTCGTGTTGATTACCGTAACATTATCGGGCATACTGATCTCCGTGAAGTCCGTGCGGTTGATGAACGCCTGCGAGTTAATCGTAGCCGGAGACGTCGGATCCGGGGAGGTGAGCCGCAGTTCCGTGCCCACGATCTCATACTCCATGTTGGTGCCACAAGAAGTTCCTGCAAAGGCTGTGCCTGCCGCTCCGATAAGCAGAGCGGCAAGGCATTTTATTATTTTATTATTTACCATTTTCATTGATTTAATCGTTTACCGGTTACGTCATATCGTTCGCCACCGCGAATAATGACAACATGGTCGTTTTCAATCACTTTGCGGACACGGTCCGGCTCGCCCTGTTTGAGAATCACCGGTGCTTTGAGCGAACCGGAGTGCGCATCAGGGGCATATACCATTTGTTCATTTGCCATTTCTTTATTCACTCCGTTCATACGATCTGCTTCACCGTATGGTTCATTTATTTGAACATTGAGCCATTGACCGTCTTCGGTCTCGAAGCGGAGGGGTTGCCCAACCTTATCACTCTGGATCGTTAGGAAGTAGAGAGCCTCGCCATTGGTCATTGGTGATTGGTCAATGGTGATTGGTTCGGCAACACCGGCCAGTTCGTCTCCTACATATACTCTGACCTTTGTACATTGTACTTCGTCACTTTGTACTTTGGCAATCATGGTCATGTTGGAGGATGCTTTCGGGTTGGAGAACACCTCACCCCGACCCTCTCCCGAGGAGAGGGAGAAACGCTTAGCGGGAGCGTTCGTCTGCGGCTTGCTATAGAAGTTCACGGTGACAGTACCTTGTCCCACACGCCGGAAGAAGTATCCTTCGCCCGGACGCAGTGCAGTCAGGTCTCCCACCCAACGTTTGTCGGAAGAGAAAACCGCAAAACTGCTGTGCCCCTTGATGAGGTCACCCGGCGAAGCGTAGTCGTAGTAGTCCGCCAGTGATTCCATCACCGGCGTGGCTTCGCTCAGCAGGCATGGGAACGCGTTCCATTGTCCCTCGCCACGCAGTTGAATATGTTTCTCACTCTCTTTGAGTTGGTTCCCGTTCAGACGCATGATATTGGCGTTCTTGACATAGGCCATGTACATCTGTGTGTAGTCCAAGTCCTTTAGGGTTCCTATGAACTCATCAAGTGTCTCGGAATAGGTTGAGAACTGCTGTGAGGTCGGATTCTTGATCAGGTCACCTTCCTTCCATGGCTCGGCTGCACTCATCACACTGTTCAGCAGCGATTTCTGAGGCTGCATATTGAGGTGGGTGGAGATCCAATTCCACCCTTCCTTAAGGGATATATTCTGCGTTTCGGAACCGGAGGTGGTGAAGATAATAGGATTATCGGCACCGCAGCCATAGACATTGCCCGGCACGAAGGTAATCTTTTCGCTCGTAGAGAGGTTAAGCACCTTGCCCGTGGAAGCCCGCCATAGCAGGAAGTTCAGGTCCTTGTCCTTCATCGCTTCGCTACCGTTAATGGTCATAAAGACTTCGCTGGTGTTGGTGGCGTTGCTGAAGTTCACATTCGTCATGCCGACACACTCGTTACGGAAGATGGCAATAACTTTGTCATTGCTGTCGGTGTCATATACATTTACCATTTGGTCATTTATCAGCACCTGTCCGCATAGAGACATGTTGAACGGATACCTATTCTTGTCCGGTTCCTCGTACGGGCAAACGGCAGTAACATAATAGGTCACTTTCAGCGATTCGGAGAGTCCGTTCTCATCGGTTACATACACCATATCGGTATATTCGCCCACCGGCAAAGTGGTGTCGTAATAGAATCGCACGGTGTAGTCATCGATAGGCTGAATAGTGCCATATTGCTGCTCAACGGTGAGCCAGTCGGGCAAGGACTCGATGGTGAACTGGTGGCGTTTGCCGCTGTTGTTGACGATGCGCATATCGCGATAGTTGTAGAAGTTGTCAAACTCCGAACCATAGTTTTGCCATAATACCATTGTCCGGCTATCCCAAGTCAGACTGTTGCGGTCCACGTATGCCACCCACGTTACCGGCGAGGGCATCGGGTTACCGTTGAGATCCTCCACGTCACGTACGGTGACATAGATAGTCTGCTTGTTGATCTCGCGGTCTTGCATAAGTAGGTTGATGAGCAGTTCGTCTTGGTTGAATGCCCAGTCGAAATTGAGGTTCGAGAGCAGCGCGTTGCCTGCCACAGGAGCATAGTTTGTCTTGTCAGCCAGATTGGTGATTGGTGATTGGTCATTGGTAAGAATGAGCGGCACTATTTTTTTGACCACATTACCATTGATGTCCTTGTAGATATGTTGGTCGTTGGGACTGAATACCAATTCAATGACATTGTTGGCATTGAGTTTCTGTTCCTCGAACGGCAGGTATGCAATCAGTCCCATCTCGTCTCCAACGGGCGAGTGGTTGCCGAACTCCTCGATGAGCGTTTTAGGCAGTGCCTGCTCGAAGATGGCGAACTCATCAATGTTTCCTTCAAAGCCGTTTCCGCCGAAGTACATTGCTCCGGTGATACCAGCCAGTTCGATGGCAGCAAAGGTGGCAGTCATTTTGCCGTCAAGGAATACTGACACGTTATTATAAGTACGGTTAACAGAGAGCGCAAAGTGGTGCCATTCGTTATCCTTTATTTGCCCGACAGAGGTTATCAATTGGTCGGAGTGCAGCACGAGGTTTCCGTCCACTAATGTCAGCAGTGTACCTATTGAGTCATTGGCTCTTCCGGCGGAGAAGATGTCTCCTGTATTGCTTGTTGGGCGGAACCAAAGCATCAGCGTCTCGTCATAAACCTTAGAGCGTCCGAGCAGGTTACCGTTGAGTTGAACGCGCTCTCCGCTATTGATGGCAAGTGAAATGCCTTTGGGCAGATTCCACGTGGCGCCATGTAATGTGAGCGTAGCACCTCCGGCTTTGTCGGTAAGTTGCGTCCCATGCCCTTCAGCCATCTGATAGTACGCCACGAGTTCGAGCTCGTAGCCGGTGAGATAGTGCATGTTGGTGGCGGCTACTTCTTCCTGTGTGAGGGCTTTCGACCACAGACGCAGTTCGAGCATGTTTCCGTCAAGTCCACGTCCGAACACGAGCGGTGCGCTTACATCATACGTCGTACCTGCCGGCAACTTAGCGGCATTAGGGTCAGTCATATCCATCGTACCGGCGAAGAAGCGTATCTCGTTGGTCTCGTTGTTATAAGTGACGCACACGCGGGTGAAGTCGAGCATCGTATCGAGCGGCTTGGAGTAGATTTGCAACGTACCAAAGCCGACCATTAGGCGGTTGTCGGCGGTCAGTCCGAAGCGCACGCCTGTGCCGTCAGTACCATGTTCAAAGAAAGTATGTTCTCTGTTGGCGGCTGTTGGTTTGACGAGCATATCGAGCGTGAACGAGCGTCCGCTGAGCGAGCGGCTCACTTGCGAGATAGCATAGGACTCTGCAGTGCCGTCGAAGTGGACAGACGCAGCGGTGGTGATACCCGTGGCGTTCGTCACACCTTTGATTTGGAAGTTATTGTCGGGATCAAGGTAGTTGCCGGCAATTGGTTCGTTGAAGCGTAGCTTGAGGTTGTCCCCCACGCCAAGGATGGCATTCACCGGTTCGGGTTCGCCAAAGACGCGCGGCGGACGGGTGTCTTTCGTTCCGCTGATGACAGGTGATGACTTGGTTACGAAGCCCGACCCGTAGCGGCAGAAGGAAACGGCGCGCAGGTCGTATTGTTGCTCCATCGGGTCACGCTCGCCATAGAAACGGAAAGGCTCAATGCGTCCGTTGCGTATCATTGCCTTGTTACCTGTTGCAAATTGATAGAGACTATCGCTTGCGTAGAATGAACATTGGTTAACCCAATCGTCTTCAGATTGTGTTGAGAGTTTGTATTGGAACTCTATATGGTCGAAGTTCTTATGGTGAATATCAAACTCGTCGATTTCCACAGGCAGGTAGTAACCAACAGAGTCGTGTGCGGAGAGGGTGTTCATAATCCAGTTCTGGCGCGGCATAGAGATAGACACATCGCTGGAAACCGGTAAGAAATGAACAGAGAACTTCAGCCTAGTATTGGTCTTAGGACAGTCTGCTAACGAGAGTGCGAGTGTGAGGTTGTCGTAGTCATCCACCGTTCCGCGCTCCACTTCAATGGTTTTTACAACTGCTTGTCCGGGAACCAAGAACACCGGTATAGCATTGATAAGCGGTGCACCGTCCACGTACACTTTTGCGCCATCGGGGTTGGAGTCCGCCCACAGTGCAAAGTTAAACAAAGTGCCGCTCGCGCCTAATCCCGTCTGCACTTGTCCGTTGTCCATCAGCGTAACACGGAAAGTGGCTCGCTTGTCAGGTTGAACGCCGGTTTGCTCGTATGTATCGATGGACATCTCAGGTTTGTCAACCCACTGTGTTTCGTTGTTCAGTATCGTACCCTCGTTGTAGAACTGCGTTTTCTCTTCTGCCTCGTGTGGACAATAAGTACTTCCTGCTACGGTATAGAATACGTACGAGCCATAGTGGAGATCATCGTTATCGGCTTCGCCTACATTCTCACGAATAAACTCTGTACGCGTGTCCCATACACTGTCGTATGGCGCGCGATAAACGGAAACGGTGATGTCGCCGTGACTATCTGCTCCAAGAGTGAAACCACTCGTCTTCTTGACCGTCTGCTCTTGTGCCGAATTCATATTGTTATCATAGGAGAAGATAGGATTGTAGTCTAGTGAGAACTTTGACGTGTTGGTTTTTGTGCCGAGCGACTGCTGTTCTTCTCTGTCGGTCGGGTCTGCTCCAACACCTTGTCCTTCCGGACGTGCTAAACCGTTGATGGCTTGTGCAACCGTGGTACCAATCTGGTCTTTGCCCATGTCTTTGAAGAATTTGACTATGTTCTTCATATCTTTGAGCAGTTTCTGTCCGACTTTGGCGCTGTTGCTTGACCAATAAGACCCCACAAGGTCACCGCCTTGTGGCATCTCATTGTATTGCGCAGAAGCGTTATAAGTATCAGTGTGAGTGATGGTTGCACCACTGCTTACTGACCATGTACCAACCTCTGAACCAGCCATACGTGCCATCACTTTCTCTTTCTCGTTCTGATAGAGAATAGTAACCCACTGCGTAATCATATTATCTAATGCAGCAACGCGATTGATATAGGCATGGTCGGAATTGGTTGGTGTCAACATCTTGTAGGTGTTGTATGGCAGAGAGTCAATAAGACTTACCTTGTCGTCAGACGAATAATACCAATAAACCGGCTCGCCTGTTTGGTCGGCATAGGCTTGAGCTGCCTCTTCGCTGTCAAAATTCATAAGTAGGTTTTGACGCTCTAATGCAAGTTGAGGTATGAGAGTATTAAGGATATAATATTGTGTATAGACGAATGTGCCTGCCACAAGTGAACCGAGCACAACCTTCTGACCTGTAACCAAATAGTAGTGTTTGCCGTTGGAGTCTGTACCCTGTGAGAGTATTTTCATCAGTCCGGCATTGAAGGCAGGCTGACGTGCGATGAACATACTATCGCTGATGATGCTGACTGTCTTGGCTTTACCGGCTAACTGTCTTATGGTAGTGCCGAGGAAGACATCGCCATTACTGCTCACATTATCTTTGGCTTTGCTACTGCTGGTTGAGATACGGTCGGTGGTGGTAAAGGTATAGTTGTATTTATACCCCCATTTCCATTCATGCGTGATAGGAAGTGTGAAGCTTAGTTGGCGGCTGCTCTCGTATGTTGAACCAATATATGAACCTGCGCCTTCGGGTGCTGCCACAGCACCAATGTCCTGCGAGACGTTCACACCCCATTTGGGGGTCAGTTCGACACCTATTTTCCAATCGTAAGTTTCGGTGTATGTGTAGTTGTAGGTTGTACCGCTTTCGACCCATGCTGACGAGCCGTTTCCTCCCGGGTCGCGAACTATATCGAGTAACACTACTTCACTATCTGCTGAGGTCAGGTCGCCGTTCTGTATGTCAGTGCCACTGACAAAGGCTTGGAACACTTCTGTTTCCACATAGTTGCCTTCCACTTGCAGGGCGGTACTGACAGTTCTGAGAGCGCTCTCGCCACTATTCTCCGTGTCGATATCCTCTACTTCGAGTATAACCGACTTGTTCTGTCCTTTGCTGTCGAGGGTATAGTCTTGATAGGTGGTTGCAGATTTGAGTCCGTTATGCACTCTGACACTTCCGCCACGCTGCGGCACTTCGTCTAAAACACCCGACAGCGGGTCGTTGTTGTAGTAATAACGCTCAAACGCCTCTGCTATAAACTGATACTTACGATTAGCAATGAAAACAGGGTGTCCAAGCAGGTAAGTAACCGAGCCATCCGACTGTTTTTCATATAGACTTACTTTCTGTTTGTCCTGCAGGTTCAGACTGCTCACTTCCATCTCTTCCTCACCGTAGCCGGCTTTGTCTAAACCATACAGCACCTGCTTGAGAGTTACTACTACGGGCGAGTGATAGATGCAGTCATAGACAGCGTTGTAGTGTATTGAATCACCATCTAACAAGCCTCCTTGAGAGGCAATACCGCCGGTATAAGGATAGTTAGAAACAAATTGCTCGTCGTTTGATTTTTGTACCACTGTTATTGTTTCGGCTGTCTTATTGCATTTGCCTATATATTCGGTCAGAGGCGCATTAGTGAGGTCGAAGGTCTCGGAGCCTTGTCCGGTACCAAACAACGTAGCATAGCCGGTGGCTGTTGCCTGAATGACTTTGTATTTTACAGGGAAAAGGTCCACTTCAAACTCACCCGTTTCCGAGTCAGGGTGAATAGTGATGCGCTTTTTCTCAAAGAGCGTGTGGGTCGTACCGACTATGCGTTCTTTGTTAACTGCGAGCGAGTCGGTCAGATAGACGATGTGGGAAATGGTCTGTTGTATAGTGTCTCGTGAGAGGTCATCAGGGTCGTGGACGAGTTGCGCTGTATTGTCGCCCTCGAGTTGCAGCACGAGTTGCAGGTCGTCTCCGAGGTTGTTGGTTCCTAAACCGAAGCCGCGAGGCAAGTCGCGCTGGTCGTTACCGCCGGCTACGCGTCCTACAAGTCTAACTTTGGTCTGGTCGTAGAAACGCACACCGTCAAGTGCTTTAGCAAGCGCAAACTCTTCTTCTCCATCTTCCACTCGCAGGATACCATCGCCCTCGAACACGTGTCCGGGTTTGAACACTTGCAGTCGGCAAGGTTGGTGCAATGGCAGTATCAACTCAAAATTTCCGTCAATACCACTTGTAAGCGGCGTGTTGCCACGACGCACCGTGTCGCCGTTTAGCAGGAACATTGCTCCGGCAACAGGGATAGTGCTGTTTTTGTATAACACTCTACCTGTGAGCCTCGTGGAAGAGGTGTTCATAAAGTCTATTCCCGAGGCGACAGCATTGTTTGTAGATAGCGAAATGCTTGCCGTTCCGGCAGAGGAGCTGTTGAAAGAGAATGTACCATACTGGTGTGTCGGTACTACAACATAACCGGATAGGTCGGTGTTTGTGCATTGACATTCGGTTGGTTCAGTAGCAGTTGCACTGAAATTGATTTCATTGAGTATTCCTATTTGATAGTGGGTATATGAGCAGTCAATGGAGAAATGTCCAGTTACGGTAAATGAACTGATGGCACTGGAACAAAGAGGGGAAATGGATTGCACTTGCAAGACCGTACCTACCGCATATTCGTAAGTACCTTCATTCTTGCTATTCCAATCTTCCAACACATTGCCGTTCGCATCTAACACACGGAATTGAGTTTGTTTCTCGGGGGTATTCATGCCGAAATTGGAAGAGTATGTGATTTTGACCTTAGCCTTTTCGCACTCCAAGGCGGCGTACTCCAAACTATCGAACTTATATGCTCCGCTTGCGTTGGTAGTCATGGTGCGTATTGTATTGCCGCTGCCGTCTTGCAGTGCGACCGTTACGCCTGCCATGCCGGTGTTGTCGGGCATAAGTATAGTACCGCTTATTTCTCCGTATGGAGTGCGCCAGCCCTCTGCAGTAGCGTAGTTGCCTGTGCTCTTGCCGTTGCACACATACTGCGTCTGTATGGTATATTCGTAGTGAGTATTAGGCATTGCGCTACGGTCAATATAACTATTGTCGGTACCGTGATAGATCGTGTCAGCAGCCTCGTCGCTACCCACTGCCTTGCGCAGTAGTATATATTCGTCCACTGCATTACTGCTTGCCAGCCAACGCAGAAGCACACCTGCTTTCATTGCTGTTGTGGCATCACCCTGTGAGGCTACAAAACTTGTTATTGTGGCAGCCTCGTCGAAATAGAGCGACGGACCGCTTATCTCTATCGGACGTAAAGAAGCAGAGTCTTGCACGTGCAGGTCAGAACGCGATTGGTCAATTCGAATACTATATTTATAATGTGAGCACCCTTGGTTGGCAATGTCGCTATAGGTGGCAATCCATGAGCCATCAGCCTGACGGCGAATGCTGTCCTGAGGAATGATGAACTCCATCGTCTGCCCTGTTTCCTCGATTGTGCGCAGAAGGATGAGTTGAGCCGTCTTGTCCCACATACAACGACCATAATCTTCCGGTTTAACCTCACGAGGCATCAGTTTAATCAAGCTGTCTTTAACAGTGTATAAGAGGTTGCGTATCTCTGTTGCCACATTTTCGTCAACTTGCGATTGCGATGCTTTTACCATTTGGGCATCTAATTTGCGCTTGCCGCTTTGCGGATAGGCGTAGATGGTTATCTCGCACGATTCAGTGAGAATAAACGGCATGTAAAAAGTCCACTCAAAGTTTCCGTCTTCGTTGTTGTAGATATCCATACGACTGTTTTTCGGGAACTGGTACCAACCCGACAATAAGTACCTGCCTTGTGTATAATTCTTACCGTCTTTGGTGACAGAATAAGTAGTTCCGTTTTCCGGACTTGCCACATCGCCTTGCACTACATACTTAACATATACCTCCACATATTCGGAATCGTCAGTAGTAATAGAGGCTACGGTGTTTGATGATTGCACCGTGAATGTTGCTTCGAACATCGATGCGCCATGTGCAAAAGGTTCTGTCGAACAATCAATTACAGTATTACCGGTCAAGGTGTGTCTGCTTTCTTCGCCATTGTTGTAGCAATAGCCGTGAGTGTTTTTTACCTGTACGGTACTGTTCATCGGGAATTGATAAGTACCGGCATTAAGATATGTCCAATCTTGATACACACTACCATTTGCCGTTACCACTCGAAAACAAGTACTTCCTTCGGGATTAACCTTGTTGTAATCAGCTTCCAACATTGAGTATTTGATGGTTACGTTAACCATAGATTCTCTGAGCACTTTGTTGATATAGCACGACAATGTACAGTCATCTTTGTCGATAACGGCTCCGGTCGGTTCTTTATTCTCTATCTTGAAACGGAAATTAACCCTGCGATTATTTTCATAGTCAGCATCGAGGGTATATGGCTCTTGATTGTCAGCAAGCGGTGCAAGGAAATTCATATTCTGAAGCGTAGCCGTATGCACAAATTCGCTATCCCACCCCCATACAGATGCCGAAGCCCGGCGCACACGATAGAAAACGGGAACGGACGGCATCAGGATATGGTTAGACACCAGCTTGACGCTCAATTCAGCCAGTGGCTCATTGTTGGTATCATATAGCGTATAATGTGGGTCTGATACATTGTAATACCTTTCATCATACACCACATCCTGCGACTGAGCGTTGCCCGTCCAAGAACTTCGGTCGCTGTCGGTGTAGGTATAAACGCCCGATGAGTCGCGCTTCATCTGCACAATACTGATACGCTGTGCATCGCTAAAGTCGCTCTGCATAGCGCGTTGCAACTCAAAATAGTCACCATCTAAGATGTCTTTCAAGAAAGGATTTTTGATTGACCACCGAAGGATATTATTGCCGGTGAAGGTTCCGGTGCTGTCTTTTTCTGTCCTTGCAGCAAAGTTATAAATGCGGTGATAAGGCAGAATATCAACATCGGTGGTGGTTACCTCCATCGTTGATTCAGTGTCAGCATTGCGCACCACGGTGAAAGTGGCAGTGAGGTTTTTCTGCACCGTGTCGTTGGTCGGTATATAGATAGTACCAGAACGCTCAACATCCCTTGACACCACTTCTGACGGATTGAACGAAGTGTAGTAACTGACGGGGTCTTGAAACACCATATACGGCACTGCTGCATAGCCATAACCAGCCACACCCTTCTCGTTAAAAGTATATAGATATGGGGTGTATAATTGCGGTGATATAGTGTTTGTCTTACATGTCAGGTTACTTGCAAGCGTCCAAGAATAGTTATACCATTCATTCTTAGACTTCGACCAGCGAATAGACACTGTTATACCTACGCTGAAAGTATCTTTTTCTAAAGATATAGGCGGATACCAATCCAACTCAAGGAAGGTAACATGGTCGTTGCCGTCTGCCTCTTTCTGAACTACTATCAGCTTGTCAGACATAGTGCCATTGTCGTGAATATGATGGTTGACACCATTTGCCATCGAGGTAACGATGATGTCGCCCATGCCGTTTAATAGTTTGACGTGGGCTGTACCTTTGTCAGAGTCTTTCTCGTTTTCGTCATACGGGTCGGAGCAGAAATTGGCAAAGGTAGTTTTGGTATCACTACCTTTTTTTTGATACCAGATGGTACTTGACTCGTGGATATAGAAGTCGTAACTCTTTCCATACGCCCATACCGGCAGGACGAAATGTACACGATCTACTCCGGTCGGGTAGGCTTTGTAATGATCCTCTTTCTCCAAATAGTCATTAGCATACGCACCCTGCGGAGTGAACCACAAGGCACATAATATCAGCAGTGCGCCACATCCCTGTAGCCACCGACTTTTGGTGTTCGATAATAGTTTCATATGTTTATTTCTTTTTTGTTTCGCACATAAATCCGCACTTCACTGCACGCTTTTGTTCCGCTGTCGTGCCGTCGCTGGCGCGTTCGCTACTATAGGAGAAAATCTTGTACTCCGAGCCGTTCAGCTTGTAGTACACATACGACTCGCCCTGGTCGTTGGTGGATACATAGTAGTCGTATGCACCACGCGAGTAAATAGGTAACTTGAAATGCACTTTGTTCGCTCCGGCTGTATACGCCGAGTAGTGCTTTTCTAACTCCAAAAAATCATTTGCCTCGGCTCTGTTCACACCAATGAACAAGGAGCACAAAAGAAGGATAAGTAAAAACAGTTTGTTTCTCATATTTTGGTTGTGTTTTATTTCTGCTGTTCTTTTAATGCGCTAATACGTGCGCGCAAAAACCGATATAAGATATGCTCTGCGATCCATGTTCTTGTTTGTTTGCACGTTTACGCTGCAAAGGTACAAAAAAAATCCCACTTTTGCAAGTATTTGTGCAAAAAAAACAAAGGTCAGCCTCTCGGTTAGACCTTTGCTACGTTTCCATGCATGTAAATAGAAATTTAGTCGTCAATGCGGATGAACTCATATTTGCTATTGAATTCGAGTTCGAGACCCGAATTGAGTTCTGCTTTCCAGCGGCGGTCGTCTTTGCTCCATTCGGTAATGAATGCGTTGGGGAAATTGGCTTTTACATACGCGCGTACAACTTCGGGAATGAGCGCAGAGGGCACTTCGGTCTGCTTGCAATCAACTTTGAGCAGTTCACCTGCCTTGTTAAAATCTAAAGAACGACCATCGTTGAACTTGATATCGTACTCAGCGTCCAGCAGGCCTTTGTCCAAGGTGACATAAGCGATTTGTGAGGCATCAAAATGCGCTGCGACGATGGCTTTTGCCGGTTCAGGAACTTGATCGAAAGGAATCACTTGTTCGTTTGCGCAAGCCGTCAGGCTGCAGAGTGCGATAAGCACTACGGAAAAATACTTTTTCATAAAGGTTAAATCATTAAACTGTTAAACTATTAAACTGTTACTCAATCATCTTTATCAGTTTCGCCGGAACACCTCCGACGATGGCATTGGTAGGGACATCTTTCGTTACCACGGCTCCTGCGGCAACGATGGCATTGTCGCCGATGGTGACACCTTGCAGGACGGTCACGTTTGCACCGAGCCACACGCGTTTGCCGATGTGAATGGGTTTGGCAATCATACTAGCCCTTTGCACTGGGTCGGGGATATGATTGAGCGTGCAAAGCGTGGCGTTATGCCCGATGAGAGCATCATCATCGATGAAGATTCCTCCTTGGTCCTGGAACTTACAGCCCATGTTGATGAACACCCGTTCGCCGACATGCGTGTTCTTGCCGCAATCGGTATAGAACGGTGGAAACATACCGAACGACTCCGGCACATCTATTGCCCATAGTTCAGATAGCAGTTTGCGCAGTTCCTCGGGCGTGTGGTATTTGCCGTTGATCTCGGCGGTGATACGCAGGGCTTCCTGCGAGTATTTATGGAACTCTAGGTGCAAGTCCGAGCCGCCTATTATCGGCTCACCGGTTGCCATCCGTTCACGAAACTGTTCAATTGTCATACTCATGCTACTGTCCATCTTTATGATTCTATCTTTTATTTAACTTTTGTTCAATCTTGTTCAAGGAAAGATTTCTTTTAATCCGGTTGCTGACCATCATGAGCCTGCCATGCACAGGCGGTTATCTTCATGTCTGAGAAAAGAGCCGTGAAGGACGAGTCCTCCGGCGAACAGGCATAGATACCGAAACGAATCTCTCCGGCTCCTGCGTGCATGTGGCATATACGCATCTGGCTGAAATGTACACCATCAGCCGAGCACTCGATACAGTAATCGTCCTCCCTCCGCGAGAAGCGATACCACAGAGTCTTCACGTCCGCAGGAATAGCGGTTGTCGCCCAGTCCGAGTAGCCGCCATTAGTGACCACTGAGCCGAGGTGTTGGAACTGCTCATTCTCGTACTCTACAGACGCTTTGAGCCAGTTCTCGCTATCCAAGTACATCACTATGCCGCACTGGTCAAACCGATGATGACTCTGCGAGAAATCGGTCTTGACAACAAACGAGAAGAACCGCTCGTTTGTCTTCATCTGCAGAACAGGCGCGTTGTCATTACGGAAATGGTAATACGTCCGTTGCCAGAGATCCGTGTGCGGTTTGGTGGTGACGGCAATCGTATCGCCTTTTATCTCGCATTCCGCCGGTTCTCGTGTCCATTCAAAACGGCCCAAGTCAATTCGGTCATCGTTGGCCAAAGCCGTTTGTACATTGTCTGTATTTTCCATCTTTTTAACTTGTTTTTGGTTGCATGCGGCGCAAGCCTCTATCTCAATTATTCCTTGTTCAACTCTTCGAAATGTTCAAGTGCCCAGTCGATGAGAGCGGAGACATGGGGCATGAGAGATTATTATGACTTGAATCCGACTCCGCCTGTATTCAAACATTTCGACCTGATAAGCGGTGAGGTCAGCGACGGCTTCGTCGGCGAAAGGTTTTCGAAAGTTACTATTTGATGTGTTTTTCCAGCCAGTGGCAGAGTTCGGCTACTTGCTCCGGAGTGTTGCCCATGAAGACGGCACACTCCTTGTGTCCCTCGAACTGCGGCGTGACGCCGTCCATGGCGCTCAAGGCTGCCACGGTGACGAGTTCACGGACGGCAGGCGTGAGTTGGTAGGACGCGTAGATGTCGCCGAAGAGATGCGACTTCATGTAGTAGTCCGCCTGCGGGCAGAAAGTGTAGTCCCACGGCGTGCCTCCTTCATCGCGTGTCTGCATGGCGGTACCGGTGCGCAACGCCTCTCCGGCATCGTCCCATACGGCAGGACGCACAAAAGGCTTACCCCAAGACCATTTGGTCATTTTCTCATTTACCATTTTGGCATTGAGGATTTTCTCCAACACGCCCAAGGCGTTGAGCGAACGCGGGAAGCCTGCGTAAGCGTACAACTGCGCGAACGCGTCTTTCAGTTCGTTGATAGTAACGCCGTGGTCCAGAGCTTGCGGAATAGCCGTTTCCAAGTGCTCCAAATCACCCTTTGCCGCCCATGCCACGCAAGCGCAGAGGTACAGTATGCGCTCCGGAAGCGCAGAAGTCGTTGTTTCCATATGCTGTTTCATGTATATGGGAAGTTTAGAAGTGCCCTGTCTTACATCATATTGCTTTACACCAACTGATAAAATAGCGGATACCCGCAATAGATAGCGCTGTACCCAGTCCTGGATAGAAGCCTGCAAAAAACTCGATCGGCATGCCTGGGATGAATTTCAAGCCAATGCCCAAACACATAAAGAATGCGATCATGATGTATCCATGAGCATCAAAGAACGCGAAGAGCGATTTCTTGCGTTCAGAAAAGTTGAGAATGCGGGCAGTGTAACGCTTAATGAAGTTATTGAACATCAGCGAGAATGTGATAGTGACCATAATGGCTATGAGCATAAGCCACCATACTCGTTCCGGATGAGTAGTATTGACATACAGCATGGCTTGTATGCCGGTAGTTAACACCTTTATACCGGGTCCAAGCCAGCAGAGTACTTGCATAAGCAGCAAATGCTCACGATTCACAGGAAGAATGCGGTCGGTATTCATGTAAGTGCCTATTTTTGATATTTGGTAAAGTTATATTTCTCGCGTTAACCGATATATCGGCAGATTTGTTTCTGTTCGTTTGCGTCAAATATGCCGCAAAGATACAAAAAATCTTTGATATTTGCAAGAGAATGGTTGTTTTTTTTTTAATTATGTAAAGGAACTGTTATCTCCTGATGTTCATGTATTAAGCGTCCATGAGTTGTCACTCCTTCGATGACAACATCATAGATGGTTGCTGCTCCGCCATCGGTGAAGCGTAGTACAGGCGATTGCACATTGGGATTCCAAAGGAGTGTTCCGGCTCTGTGAGTATTATCCGAGGGAATCTGTACAAAGAATTCTGCCGGTTGCTGCCAGCCGAGTGGCTTGAGGCGTTTCAAATTGCTTGGGTCGGCTTGTTGGGGAACCTCGCTACCGTCTTTGAGAATGATCGATATGACTCCGGCTCCGCCGCGTGATCCCCATATAACCGTTGTTCCTGATTTGAATATGTCCAAACGAGCGATGTCCTGCATAGGAATAAGATCGAGGTCGTAGTCTCCTTCTTGAATCACACCGTTGATGGCTATTGCGGCAGGGTTTTTGGCATAGATGGAATGTGCCCCGCGAATATAGCATTTCTCGTCTACTACATTGACACCCGGTACACGACGCAACAAATCATGCAGGCAGGTAGCACTATATTCCATAATCTTGTTCATTCCGAACGATACATCTGCCAGATTTCTCGTTTGTTGTTCAACAGATGATTCCTTTATTCTGCGTTCAGCCGTCACTTCAATTTCTTCCAGCGTGACACTGTCGGCGATGTCTCCCAGTTCTGTAACGGGCACCCTCTTTTCCCCTTGCAACCGCAGCAAAGCAGGCAGTGTGCCTTCGTAGGGAGGGAAAGACTCTTCTTCTATCCCTATTACAACGTTTTGTTCTCCGTTCGGTCGGAACGCCATCAGGAGCACGTTCATACCGTCCGGTACTACTTCGTCGGCAAAAGCAAAATGCCCGAACTCATCCGTAGTGTCGGAGGCGTAGTGGTAAATTTCCGGAATAATCAGGTTGACCACTGCTCCTTTAACCGGTTTTCTGCGCCCGGGTGTTTCTACTGTTCCATGTATGGCTGTTCCTTGTACATCGGAAAAGAGAATCGAGCTATCCGGCATCCAAGCGACCGACTGCATGATTGTCCATTGCGGATGACGGGACAGAGCATATCGGTCAGTGACGGACGCCGATACAAGAACACGTTCACCGGGTTGCAAGTAAGTGGTATCAATCGCTATCTCATGTATTCCGTTTATGTTCCTTACGGAAAGAGGCATCGCTACGCGCTGAGCAGTTATGCTGTCATTGGATTCATCGACCTGCACTATGGAATCCGACCGGTTGGCACCACTGATTCTGCCGTGGATATAAATGATTTGCTTTCCGGCTTGCTCCATGTGTGATTCCATCCCTCTTGCATAGGCTCGCACAAGATATTGTCCGGCTTCGGCATGAGACGGGATATCTATGTATCCGCTGAAAATATCGTCCATGCGCATCACTTTTACCCGTTTGGCAACTACTCCTTCCGGTTCAATGAGTTCTACAACAGCCATCAGTACGGCAGTGTCCGGAAGCATATCGGAATCCAAAAAATAGGTTCGGAACCACATTCTCTCTCCGGCACGATAGTCTGTCGCATCGGTATGGATGTGTATCGCAGCGGAACTGTACAAAGTGCTTGCAACAAGCAAGATGGTAACGAAAAGTTTTTTCATACGAGTCATTGATTACGGATTATTTTTATAGCTACGGCTTTGATAGTCTGCCATCCGGCGCGGTCTGTCAAGCGGAGCATGAAATGGTAGTCGCCGTCGCGCACATCTTCCGGAACCGGAATGTCGATAGCTGCGGTGTACTCTTTCTGTCCGGCGGGAATGGCGTAGTCCTGATTGAATACCCAAGCACCTTCCACCTCGTCGTGGTGATGTTCGTGTTCCTCTTCATCGTGATGCTCCTCGTCCTCGTGATGTTCCTCGCCTTCATCACAGTCTTCGGCTTCGGTGGAATGGGTATGATGGTCGAAATTGTTGTGAATCTCGATATTGAAATTCCCCAATTCTGTGTTATCTGTGCAGGTGAATCGTACTTGTATGATATCGCCGAGATAGTAGATGTCGCAGTTAGCAGGCAGAAAATCCGTCTGGCTGATAACCGGCGGTGTAAGATCTTTGTCTTTGTTCTCACACGATACGAATAGAAAACTTGCCATAGTGGCGATAAGAGCCGTAGCGAGACTCAATAATATATACTTTTTCATTGTGTCTTGTTGTTTTATAGTTGTTAGTTAAAAATCAACACTAGCCATGACCGACACATTCCAACCTGCTTCGGGTACATCGATGAGGCGGTAGAAAGAAGTGTGGTCGTAGTATTTGGTGTTCAGTATATTCTCCGCATTCAACGTCAGGTTGAGCGTGCATTTGTCCAAAGGGAAGGTCTGTCCGGTTGACAGATTGAGTGTCCACCAGCCATCCGTAGGCTTCTCCGGCGGCACGATATCGTATTGCGATCCTGTGACACGCGCATAGACAGCTGCATATCCATCCCAACAGGAATGCTTCTTACCAGCATCCCATAGGAATTTCACCTGCGGCATCACTTGCCACGGCGGAGCAAAAGGTAGACAGTATCCGCGTTTGTCGCCGGACAACTGTCGTGCAAACAGGTATTCACCCTGCACGTGCAGTTCCAACCATCGCAAAGGTCGATAGGTCAATTGCGCCTCCGCTCCCGCACGTATCACACGACTTTCTGCATATTGGTAAACCTGTAATCCTTCTTTGTAATATGCTGTTGGCGAGAGATAGATATAATTAGGAAAGTAACCCACGAACGGATCTATCTGCACAGTCCATTTCCTATCGGCATAGCCGACCGACACATCCGCCTGATAACTCTCTTCCGGTCGTAAAGCGGCGTTGCCTTGTTCATAACGGAAGATATGGTAGTTGATACCATCTGCTGCCAGTTCCTTGGCGATAGGCACACGGAATCCTTTGCCTATGTTGGCTTTGAGCCACCAGTTGTCCGGACAGTAATTTACACCGGCAGACCACGTGAAACTATGGAAATGCCGATGCAGATCCTGTGCGCGTTCCTTATAGACCGGTTCGCCGTTGACGGGAGTGGGATACCAGTCGTTATACGCATACGTTCGGATACCCGCATAATCATACCGTACACCGGCATTGAGAAATAACGAACTATTGACCTCCCAGCGTTCGGATGCGCAGATGCCGGCAGTGATATTATCGTAATCAGGAATGACAAATCCCCAACCGCTCCGTCGGTTATGCTGCCACTCGGCATTGGCTCCAAGTCGCAGAGTGTGTCGCTCGTGCACATGCCATAGTGCATGAAGATTGGCTGTGAGCGTATGTTTGCTGAACTGGCGCTCCAACGGATTAGGCGGAGTGGGCATATAACCGTGCGAGACGGGTTCCGATTTCTCACGCCGCAAATTATGCTGCCATGCCACATTAGCGGTCATATTCCACGTGTCCTGTGACCATACAGTATGCCACAGCACTTTCAGATGGTTCACCTGCTGACAGGGTAAGTCAATATCCCTGCGGCTGCGGTCGTAGTCGATGTCCGACAGACGTACTTCCAAGCCATGTGCATTGGCAAAAAAACCGCTTTCTGCATACGTCTCGAATATCTTTACGCATGAGTGCAGATGCAGTCCCGCATAGCCCAAGACCAGACTGCCGTCCGCTTCACGCCCCGCCGTATTACGCAGCGTTCGGTGATAGAGAGGAATGCGGTATGAGTAGTACTCGATGCTGTCTGTAGGCGCGGCATAATCGGCATAATCCTGATAAGTGGCATGGGCTCGCCAGAAGAACCGCTGGTGCCGTCCTTCCAACCTCGCTGATGCACCAAACAATAGGTTATTACTGCGCATAAACAGATGCACGTTACCGCCAATAGGCTTGTCGGGAACTGCGGCAGATGACAGGACCAACGCCCCACCGATTGCATCAGAGCCGTACAGTAGTGCCGAAGGTCCTTTGAGAACCTCCACTCGGTCGATGGAGAACATGTCAATCTCCAGTCCGTGGTCATCACCCCATTGTTGTCCCTCATGTCGGATTCCGTCATGAATGACGGCAAGACGGTTGGATCCCATACCGCGTATTGCAGGACGAGACTGTGATGAACCGATATTGGAAGCTTGTACACCCGGCAACAAAGAGAGTGATTTACTTAAACTGCCCTCAAAGTGTTGTTCCAGAAACACTTTGTCTGCATGTACAGCACTCACGGAGGTCTGCATTTGCCGCTGTTTGATAGCAGAGGCTGAAACCGTTACCTCCTCCAAACGGAACATACGTGCGTCTTGTTCGCTGACGCTATCCGACACGATCAACAACGAGGCAAGTAATATGCTGAATAAATGCATTATTGCCTGTTAATTGGTTGAATAGAATAATACGTTTTAGCGAATATTCAACCAACAGGCGGAGCACGGGAAAGAGAATAAGAAAAATAATCGGAATGAACAGAAACGATAAGAAACGTTTCTATCTTGTGAGCAATCTCAATAGGAGCATGGAACGATGCAAACGACGGACGCGGCACTTTCACTACCTGAAAATGGCAGATTGCGCAATCGTCATCCTCCTGTTCTATATCAGGCAAAAATGAATCGTGGTGATGGGTGTGATGCCTATCCAACGGCTCGCCGTCTAACACACAGCATATACTGTGCTCCTCGTCATGATGGCAGCAGCAATGATGATGGTGGTGGATTGTTTTCACTCCCATCATTATGCAAAACGCCAGTAGAACGACGGATGCAAAGAGTCTATGAAGTCTGTCGGTTCTCATTTCGGCTACAAAGATACAACTTTTTTTTGAGATGTGCAAGAATATTGGAGAAATTCTGCATAAAAAGTTGTTTTTGCAAATAAAGAAATTGATGTGTCTTCTTCGATATTTGAAGTTATTTTATCGTCTTTTGGTATGCCAGGCGCTCGTCGCCTGAAAGTAAATACATGTATTATTTCATTAGCGATTTGACGAGCAGCCCGAGGAACAGACGTTCATGCCAGTTGAGCGTCTGGATATGTCCGAGCAGGATGACATCCAAGGCGGCGAAGCGTTTGCACTCGGCGTTGAAGGTGTCCAGATTGTCGGGACCGTTGTACGCCAGGGCAAATGTATTCCAGAACTGTACCATCTGTTTGTCGGTCATGTGGACTATATCCTGCACACGTTGTTTCTTGCCGAACAGATTGCAGAATAGCCAGAAATGGCCGAGGTCGAACATCGGCAAACCGTGCGTGGCACGACCGAGATCTATCCAATAGGCTTTGTCGGTATCGAGCGAGAGAATGAGATTACTGAATGTAAAATCGCCATGCAGTAAGGTGGGAGCGTCTTCCATATTCTGTACAAAAGCGATGGCCTGTTCCAGTCTTTTGCCGCTGAGCATTTTCGTGTCAGTCAATGCCTCCAACATCAGCGCTTTCATCGACGGGATCGCCGTCTGTGCGGAGGTGTCGGTGCTGTGAAACTGCTTGGCAAGTTTTGCCATACGGTCTGCCAGATGGTCGATATGCGCAGGGGCTTCTCCACTGATGCGCGCAAAGGATTTCTTGTTGGTGACAGCCTCGCAGATGATGCCTTCGTTTTCTCCCACGCGCACCATTTCCTTCATTTCGGGCGTAGGCAGACCGAGGTCAAAAACCGCTTTGCTACGGGTAAATTCATCAGCGAGGGTTTCTGTAGCGCCGTCTTCAGCCGTGTAGTTGCTCACTTTGAGAATAACGCCCGGTTGTTCGGGGCATGTATAAACGCTTCCGTTTCCTCCTTCTCCGACCTTTTCCCAGCCGGCTAAGTCAATTTGTTTGTAAGTAGTCTTTGTCATAGTTGACATGTATATTTAATGATGCATTATCTTACATCTTTACAGTATCTCTGCCAATAATTGAATATGCTCCATGGGTGTCGCCCAACTGGTAGCAAAACGAGTGACAGCGCGTCCGTCCGAGAGCCGTTCCCATATCTCATAAAGCACTTTTCCTTCCAGCCGTTTCATCTGTTCTTGCGTCAGAATAGGGAACTGCTGGTTAGTAGGCGACTGGATATAGAGCGGTATCTGCTTGTCCCGGAACAACTGCTGCAATCTCATCGCCGCTTCGATAGCATGTCGGCTGATACGGAAATAGAGGTCGTCAGTAAAAAGCGTGTCGAACTGAATACCCAACAAACGGCCTTTCGCCAGCAAAGCTCCATGTTGCTTGACAACTGTAAGAAGCGGTTGAGGAGCATTGCCTTTAGGGAAGACGACTGCTTCGCCGCACAGAGCGCCGACTTTGGTTCCACCGATATAAAACACGTCGCATACCTGCGCTAATCCGGGCAGGTCGATGTCCGCAGCAGGGCTCGCCAATCCATATCCCAGTCGTGCGCCGTCAACGAACAGCAATAAATCGTACTCGCGGCAGATACCGTATATCTCTTCCAGTTCCCGGTGCGAATAAATCGTTCCATATTCCGTCGGAAAAGAGAGATACACCATCTTCGGATTTGCCATGTGTTGCCATGTATCGTCCGCAAAGAAGCGGATGAGGTAATTACGCAAATCCTCCGCGTGCATCTTGCCTTCGTGCTGAGGAAGTGTGATGACCTTGTGACCGGTATGCTCGATAGCTCCGGACTCATGCACGGCTATATGTCCTGTCTCAACCGCGATAACCGCACCAAAACGAGGTAACAAACCGTCTATGACCGTCGCATTGGTCTGTGTTCCGCCCACCAAGAGCACCACATCCGCATTCGGGCAACAGGTTGCCTGACGTATCTTGGCTATAGCCGATTGCGTAAACCGGTCGCTGCCGTAGCCGGGTTCCTGCAGCATGTTCGTTTCCAACAAACGGCGCAGTATCTCAGGATGCGCACCTTCGTTGTAGTCGCATGTAAACGACAAGGGGGTAACTATGTCTTTCATATCGTTACAAATGGTATCTTTATTCATAATGTCTGATATTCCGGAACGATTGAGTGCGGGCTTGGATGTTCCGGCGGATACAGTCGCTATAGAGCCAAGGTTCGCAGCTGTGGATGTCGCCCACGTTGATGAAATCGGCAAAAGGCGGATATTCCGACGCACTATAACCGCTGACAACCAGCACATGTTCGGGTGCCACGGAGACGGTAATGGTGTCGTGGAGCGTAGCAGGAGTGGCATCGGTTCGCCAGTTGACGGGATTGATGCAGACACAGGAAGCGGCTATGACGGGTTGGATGAAACGCACGTCCTTGACGGTATTATAACAGATGGTGACGTGCGTGTCCGTTTCGCCTTGCGCCGGACGGATATGCGGACAGAGGGTGTCTTGCGGAGTGAGCTTATAGCCCATGACATAGGCCGCCACCAGCTGGTTGAAGGTCTCGTCAGACATGTGTTTGAGCAGTTCGACCACCGCCAAACCGCCTTGACTGAAACCGGCTATGACGAGCGGACGTGAGTTATCACGCTGTGCGATGAAGGTGTCAAACGCCCGGCAGACATCGTCCATAGACAGACGCGTACGATGGTAGATCGTGTCCTCGTTGCGGGTGACCCATCCGTCGATTGTCGTATGACGGTAGAAAGGCGCATAGAAGCGGTTTCCGGGAGACATATACGCTGCTGCACGACGAATCTCTATCGCCATGTGCGCACGATGTTCGGGATTCCAAACGTCGGCATAATGGCAGACGAGGCTGTCGTGTTTCCAGTCCTGCTCCCATGTAGAGACGACATAGAAGATGTCTGCTCCTGTTCCTGCGGTATCGCCGTCGAGCGTGATCCACATGGTGGTGTCCTGATAGTCCGGAGGAGCAGGGATAAAAGTCTCAGCCGGACGGCTACATGCCACCAAAAGAAGCATGGAGAAGAAGAATAAGAGTTTTTTCATATATGCGATTTTGCCTGCAAAAGTACAAAAAATAATTGATATATGCAAGCTTTTAACCACTTATTTTTAATAAAAATTATTAAAATCTTGCACATATCAAAAAAAAATAGTATCTTTGCAGCCGATTTGGAGA
>JAEEGK010007555.1_pt1 | contig 25899 bp, 15 predicted proteins | sample 8958771 | NCBI WGS metagenome assembly JAEEGK01 (sample SAMN16246547, study PRJNA631951) | gut metagenome | biome: gut microbiome; feature: rumen; material: SC-attached | host: Bos | place: Iran: Karaj | collected 2018-10
TTTTTTTTGTTTTGACATATTTGGTTTTTTTTTTTTTTTTTTTAATAAATTTTTATATTTTTTTTTCTATTATTAAGAGAATTAATAATAGATTAAATTTCATTGTTCAAATTACTTTTTATATCAATAGTATATTTTTTATATATTTTTTAATATTAAATTTTTTTTAAAAATAATCTAATATTTTATTTAATATTTAATTAAAAATGAGTTAAATTATCTATTTTATATAAAACAATTTTTTTTTTCAATTTAATACATATATATATATATATAATAATACTATTTTAAAAAATGTCAAATGAGGATTTAAATTTGATAACAGAATTGTTATTAGGCATAAATAATCCAGACAAAATCATAAGAACAAACTCAATAAATAAACTTCAAGAATTAAAAAATAATTTAGGTGCATTAATATATTGTTTACTTGAAATTGTTCAAAATAAATCTAACTCAAATAATAATAATTCACATTATAATAATAAAGATAAACTTATAAAAACTTCTGCCTTAGTAATTTGTAGAAAGATTTTAGATACAATTGATTTTAAAGAATGGAAAAATATAAATGAAGATATTAAAGATAAAATAAAATTTAAATCACTTGAAATATTCTTAAATGAAAAAGAAGAAACTCAAAAAATAAAAATAGGAGATGTTATTACTCAAATAATAGAAAAAGTTTCAGATAATGATGAAAAATGGGATGATTTTGAAAAATTATGTTTAAGTATATTTTTATTAAAACCAAATGATGAAAATAATTTAATTCAAATAAATAGTTTATTAAAATTAATTTGTAATGGTTGTGGATTTTTAAATGATGTTATAAAAAACAATTTATCAAATTTTATTATTTATTTTCAATTAATTTTCCAAAATAATAATTTAAAATTAAAATCGAGTTTAACTAATTTAATTTCTGAATTAATATCTTTTTTTGAAAAAGAAGAAATTAAATTATTAGAACCTTTTTTATTTAATATTCTACAAACAACTTTAGAATGTTTAAATAATAATGAAGAAGAATATTTAAAAAATTTATTAGAAACTTTAATAGATTTAAGTAGTAATGAACCAAAAATATTTGAACAACATTTCCAAAATATTTTTCAATTATGTGAAAAAATAATTGACAAAAAAAATTATTTAAATGATAAAATAAGAGAATTAGCTTTTGAATTAATTGTAAATTTAATAGAAGAATTATCAGAATTATTTAAAAAAAGAAATGAAGATTTAAAAATTCTTTTTTCAAAGATTTATTCATATTCTTTAGAAATAAATAATGAAATAAATAATTTTTGGAAAAACCCATCAATAAATAATTATGATGATATAGAAAAAATAGAAGAAGAAAATATTTTATTTTCTCAAGGTTTAATTGAAAGAATAATTGAAAGTTTAGATAATGATAATATAATTGATATTATAAATGAATTAATTATTAATTTTTTAAATCAAAATGATTGGAAATTCAAATATATTGGTTTATTATCTTTTGGTAATTTATCTAATTATGAAAATGAAGATTTTGCTTTAAATCAAAATCAATTAATTAAAATATTATCTTTTACTAAAGACAGTAATTTAAAAGTTAGATTTTCTTCTATTAATTGTATTAATAAATTATCTCAAAATTTTAATCCAACTTTTCAAGATAAATTTATTCATATTCTTATTCCTCAATTAATTGAAATTTTTCGTAATGAAAATTCATTAAGAATTCAATGTGAAATTATTGAAACAATTATTTATTTAACTGAATATAGTTCATGTGATAAAATTTTACCTTTTGTTCCTATTTTATTAAATTTATTATTTAATTATTTTATTAAAAATATTCCAATTATTTTAAAAAAATTAATTATTGAATGTATATTAGAAATTTTTATTACAATTAAAGAAAAAAGTATAATGTTTGCAAAAAAATCTTTTGAGATAATTTTACAATATTTTAATGAAATATATAATTCAAAGCAAAATAAAATTTTATTTGGAAAATTACTTGAAATATTAACAACAATTGGTCCTTATGTTAAAGAAGATTATTATAAATCTATTCCTAATATTGTAAATTCTATCATTGAATTAGTAGAAGGAATTAAATTTAATAATGATCCAATAAGAAATAATTTGCAAAATTCCCTTAAAAATTTATTACCTATTTTACAAAATGATTTTAATAATTTATTATTTAATTTAGTTAATACAATTTTACATTTAATTAAAATAAAACCAAAAATATATATAAATAATCAAAATCAAAAAGAAATTGATATAAGTGAATTAATAAATAATGGAAATAATTTTGATAATGAAAATATTAATAATGAAAATTTAGATAACAAAAAAAATTTATTTGAGCTTCAAACAAGTGAAATTGATGATTTTTATGGAAGTCTTTCTTTATTGAATACTTTAATTGAAATTTATGGAATTGGATTTATTAATCATATAGATGAAATTGAAAAAGAAATTTTACCATTAATGAAAAAAGGAACTTTTAATAAAATTAAAAAAAAATTTTCTAAAATATTAACAAATTTAATTAAGATTGTTCCTCAAGAAAAAAAAAGAGAAAAAGGAATTTTATATATTAAATGTATAATTGAAGTAATTGAAAAAGAAACAAATTTTGATGTTTATGAAAAATATTTTATTAATTTAAAATTGTTAATTGAGAATTCAGGTGAAATTTTAGAAAAGAATGAATTAAATGAATTATTTAATAAAATAATGATTTTTTTTGAAAATTTAGAAAATAAAAGATTAACACTTCATAATAAAATAAATAAAAATGAAAATTATATTTTAAAAGATTCATTAAAAGAAGAAATACAAAATATAGAAAATATTGAATGTGAAATTGCAAATACAATAGGAGTTTTATATAAAACTTATAAATCAAAATCAAATGATATTGTAAATATCATATTAAATAAAATATTACCAAATTTTGTAAAAAGTAATTCAACTTTTGAAATAAAATTTTCTTTATATTTAATAGATGATTTAATTGAATATATAGGACAAGAAAATCTATTTTATATATGGAATAATTTATTTGAAATTCTAATAAATTTTGTTAAAAATGAAAATTGTGATATTAGACAAGCGGCTGCTTATGGAATAGGAATTTTTGCTAAGTTTACTCAAAAAAATTTTGATATTTATGCTGAAAAAAGTATAATTGTCTTAAAAGAAGCAATGCTAATTAAATTCAATAATAATAATAATAGTGATGAAGATGAAACTGATTTTGTTTATTCTTTTGATAATATTATTTCTGCTTTTGGAAAAATTATTTTTTATCAATTTAATTCCGAAATTGTTCAAAAATATTTGAATGAATTAATTCAAATTTGGATTTCTAATTTACCTTTAAAATATGATGATGATGAAAAATTTTTACAACATGAATTGATATGTGATTTATTTTTACTTAAGAAAAATTTAATTAACCATATTTTCTATAACCCAATTCTTAAATTTTTGATTAAAATTTATAAAAGTAAAGATAGTAATAAAGTTATTAATGAAAAGATTATTCAAATCTTTAATTTAGTTAAGAATGATGAACAATTAAAAGTAATAATTGAGGAAATATATAAAAATGAATTAATATTAAAGGAAAAAATTGAAATATTAATCAAATAATTATTATACATATTATATATTGATTATATTATTATAATAAATAAAAATAAAAGAATAAAAAAATAAATTATTAAATTTATTAATCTTAAATTATTTATACTTTTTTTTGAAATTTATAATTCATTTATAATAATATTTTTGAAAGTCATATTTAAAATGATAAATAAAAAATACATTTTTCAATAACATATTTAATTGTTTTTAAATGTTATTAATTATTTGGATTTATAATTGGTTTTTTTATTATATTAATATTAAAATATTTTATAATGATAATTAAATAGACTTTTAATTTATTTATTCAATAGTAAAAGAAATCAGAAAAAATATTTTTTAATTATATATTTCTAAATAATTATTATTAAGGTATTATTCTTTATATAAGATTAATTATCATTTTGAATTAGGTTTAAATTATTTCTAAAATTATAATAAAATTAAGTTGAATATATTGTAATTAAATAAAATTACAATAAAAATTAAACATTATTATAATTTAAAAAATAAATTAAAAGTTCTTTAATTCATTAAAATTTTATTTGATTAAATATTCTTTTTATTATTATTATATTCATATAATTTAAAAATCAACATTTTTTAAATTAAATTAAATATAAATTACTCTAATTTAATTAAATTTGAAGATAATTGAGTAAAAATTTTAATATCATTATATTTAGTTAACTTATTCATTATATCTGGATAATCATCTTGACTATCCAAAATATTAATATCATTCATTTTATTATCTCTTAATTCAATAATTGATTTAAATCCATTAAATAAATTACCAAAATGATCTTCATTTAATAATATATTTCTACATTCAAAAATATTATTTTTTACTTTTTCACATAAATCTTTATCAATTTCACTTTCATTTAGATAAGATTTAATTTTATTATCATCATCAAATTCAACTTTCAAAATATTAGTAATAAAACCATCTTCATTAAAAGAACAAATAAACCCTTTTAAAAATTTATCATTAACAATTTTTCCATATAAAATTTTATCCTTAGTAGCATTATAATAATAACATTCATTATCTTCTTTATTTCCTTTATCATTAAAATTTCCATAATAAACATAAAAATTACCATTTCTTTTAATTAAATAAACTCCTTTAACATATTGATCATTACTAATTAAACCAATATAACAATCTAAATCACATTTATCAAAATCAGAAAATAAATTTATATATTCTGGTTCATTTAACCATAAATAAATTCCTTTTCCATCTTTAATATTATCTTTCCAAGTTCCCCAATAAAATTCACTTAATCTTCTTTTATTTTCTATTTTTGAAGGCCAAGTATATAATCCATGTCTATTTCTTAAATCATTTGAATAATTACCAAAATATTTTTCTCCATTTATATAATTAAATAATGCATATCCTTCTTTTTCTAATCGAGAATTTAATATTCCTAAAAAGTAAATATTATTTTTGTTTATTTGAGAAGAGAATAATTCTTTCTCTGAATTTTCCCATTTTCTTATTAATATTCCTTCTTCTTCATATTTATCATTGTTTTCTATTGAATATAATATTTTTTGTTTGTTTAAATTGATTGAAAAAGTTGAAGATGAATTCATTTTTTGAATATCCATTATTTGTTTTTTTTGTTTAATGTTAATATAAATTTTTGTTATTTCAATTATAATTAATTCATATTAAATTATTTTCTAACCATAAATAAAATTAATCATTTTAATAAATATGTCAATTTTATAAAATTGTTAAAAAGAATTTTCGAAGCTTGATAATAAGTTAATTATTTATTTTTCAAGTCAAAAAAATTCGACAAAAATTGTTGATTGGGTGGCTTATTATATAAATTATTATAATTAAGGTCTATCAATCTTCATATATTAAAATAAGAATAATTTACATAAAATAATTAAAGATTAAAATAATATATTAAAAAATAAAAAACATCTTTTATTTCCTAGAATAAGATTTGTAAAATAAATTTAAAAAATATTCCAAACATATAAAAAAAAAATAAAAAAAATGTTAAAAAAAATAAAAAACTTTCTCAAAAAAATAGATTATTTTGGAGTACAATTTAATTTTCAATATGAATCAAATGATAAATACCATACAATATTAGGAGGAATAGTTTTCTTAATATTTATGATAATATCATTTATTTACATCTCAGTAGCACTAATAAATTTATTACTAAGAAAAAATATATCAATTATATATTACAAAATGCAAATACCAACAACGGATGCAATAAATTTTGATAATTATACTTTAACAAATGCATTTAGTGTTGTTTGTTCAGGAAAAGATAATGGAAAAGAAAGTAATTATTTTACAATTTTAACTAATAAAGTTTCTTTAACTCAATATAATGGAGAAGTAGTAAAAGAAAAAACAAAAATTAATTATTCTTTTTGTCAAAATTCTCATTTTTATAATAAATTTAATAAAAGTGTTGAATTATATGGTTTAAATAAAAGATATTGTTTTACTGATAATAATATTACAATTCAAGGATTATATACAGATGAAATTTATAAATATGTTGAAATTACAGTTTTAATGACAAAAACTGAACCTGAAAATTATGAAGAATATTATAATTTATTAACTCAAAATGATTGTAGTTTTCAAATTTATTTTACAAATTTTGTTTTTGATTTAAATAATTATAAAAATCCAGTTAGATATTTTATAGGAAATAAATTTATAAAATTAGAACCTAATTATATTAATAAAATGGAATTATATTTTTTAGCTCAGAGATTTGATTCATATGAAAATTACTTATTTGATAATTTTCATACAAAATATTTTGCAGGATTTTCTGATGATTCTACTTTTTCTTTATATAAAGGAAGTGATAGATTAGAAAAAAAACCAGACTCTTATTCAGAATTAGCAAAATTTTTTTTAAGAGCTGATTCAAGTTTAAATGTTATTACTAGAAAATATATGAAATTAACTGAATTTGCAGCAGGGGTTTTATCTTTATTAAAAGTATTGTTAATTATTTTAAATTTTATTTTTACAAATGTTAATAAATTTTATTCTAATGAAAGTATTATGAAAAAGATTCATCAATTTAAAGGAATTAATAGTAAAAATGAAAAAATTATTAGGAAAATACAAAGAGAATTCAGTCGTAAAGAAATTGAACAAATTAGTAAAATTGCAGAACAATCTTCAATTATTTCACCTAATAAGTCTAATTTAATTTTAAATCAAATTAAAAAAAATGTTAGTTTTGGTAATGGAATTCAATTGAAAGTTGTTAAGGATTCACCTTTATTTGATAGAAACAAAAGTGATAAAAATATAAAAAAATTTAAAAGTGATAAAAATATTTTAAAAAATGAAATTTTTAAATTTGATAATGAAGATTCTTTAAATAATAAAGAAATTACTATTTCTGATAATTATAATCTTTTACATACAAAAAATCAAATTAGAAAAAATAATACTTCTAGTTTATTTGGGGAAAATAAAAAATATTTAAGTCATAAAAATGGAATTTTAGAAAGAAAAAAAATAAAAATTCATCCAAAAAAAAAAGAACATATTATATTTAAATTTAATATTTGTGAATTATTTGTTTATATAATTTGTCCTTGTTGTATGTGTAAAAAATTAAAAATGAAAATAAATTTAACAAATAAAGGAAACAAAAATATTTATTTTCAATTAGATATTTTAACTTATATTAAAAATAATCAAACTTTAGAAATTTTAACATATATTTTATTAGAACCATATCAAAGAACTATGTTAAAATTTTTATCGAAACCATCAATTTCTTTAGTTAATAAAATCAATATAATTGAAAAAATAAATGAACATTTATGTATTGATATAACTGATGATGAATTAAATGAATTTTTATCTATGTTTAAATATTTACAAAATAATATTTATAAAAATAATAACGAACAAAGATTATTTCAACTTGTTAATGTAGAAATGAATAATTTACTTACTTAATTAATTATAAAATATATTATTTAAAAAAAAACATTTTTAAATTCATTTTTACTTTATTTAATATTTATTATATATTATCAAGTTTTTCATCAATTTTTGCTAATAATTTTTTAAAATCATCTAAAGCTTTTGCATGACTTTCTTCAATTGGATTATCAATATATTTATTAGTCACAATATTATTACTACTTATATTACCACTATTAATTTGATTATTACTTATATTATTATTTAATTGATGATTTAAACTTAAATTCATAGTTGAATTTTTATTAATTAAATTATTATGTGAAACATGATTATATGTAAATGAATTATTTAATGGGTTATTATTTTGTATTATTGGTAAATTAAACATATTATTAGAATTTCCAATATTCATACTTGAATTTAAATTATTATTCATACTATTATTTTGCTTATTAAAAGTAAATCTTTTCCCAATTGCATTATTATAAAAAGATAAATTTTGTACTTTATTTTGGAAATTAAATTCCATATTTTCTTTTTGATTTTCAATTTCAGATATTTTTTTTCTTAAATTTTTAATTTCAGAAATTAACTTTTTTTCTCTATTTTTCATTTGTTTTAAAGCATTTTTATATTTTTTTTCAATTTCATCTTTTTTTGCAGTTTCTTGAAACAATTTTTGTTGAGTAATATTAATTTTTTTTTTAATAAAATCTTGTAATTGTTTAATAGTATTTGTTGCCATTACTAAACTATCAGAAATTTCTTTTTTTTCACTTTCTAATTCAGCTTTATCTTTTATTAATTCATTTATTTTTTCTGTAAATTCTAAAATATCATTTTGTTTTGATTGTTCATATAAAGTAATATCATTTTCTTTTTGATTTAATTCATTTTCTATTTCTTCAATTTGATTTTTTAATTGTTCTATTATTATATCTTTATTTTGTAAATTTATTTTATATTCATTTGATTCATTATTTACCATTTCTAAAGTATGAGTTAAGTTTATTATTTCTGATTCTGTTTCATATAATTTCTCTTTATATAATGTTGATTGATTTATTATTTCTTCATTCTGATTTTTAAAGTTTAATATTTGATTTTCATAATTGTTTTTCTGTTCTTTTATAATTTGCTCTGAATTATTTAATCTTTTTTCATATTCATCTATTTTTACATTTAATTTTTTTATTTCTTTTTCTTTTTTATTCATTTCTGTTTGTTCTTCAAAATCTTTTTCTTCAATTTGGGTTTTCAAAGATTCAATTTCTACTTTTTGATTTGAATTTTCATATTTTAATTTTTCATTTTCTATTCTTAATTCATCTAATTTTTTATTTATTGAGGAAATTTCATCCATTAATTCACTTTTAATTTTATTTTCTTTTTCTGTATATTTTTCAATTAATTTTTTTTCTTTTTCAGAATAATTATTTTGTAATTCATTAATATGTTCTTCAAATAATTGATTATTTTTTACATCTTCTTCAGCTTTTTTTAACTTTTCTTTTTCTTCTTTTAATTCATTTTCTAATTGAGTTATTTTTTCTTTTAAATTATTATTTTCTTTCTTTTGTTGAATATTAATATTTTCTAATTTATTAAATCTTTCACTAAATAAAGGAAATGATTGTTGAAATTCTTTTATAGTATTATCTTTTGCCTTAATTGCTTCTTGTTGTTTTAATAATTCACTTTTTAAATAATTAATATTATTTTCATAATTTTTATTAATTTTTAAATATGATGTTTCATTTATATTATTTTGATTATTTTGATTTATATTATTAATACTATTATTTTTGCTTAATGAATTATTTTGTTTTGGAAAATTTGGTTGATATTTTTCATCATCTATATCTGAATCAGTTAAATAATTTCCTGAATCACTATGTAATTCATTTGTTAATTCATTTGTTTTATATAAATTATTTTTTTCTATATCTGTTTCTGATATTATTTCTTCATTATTTGCTTCCATATTTTAATTTATTTTTAATTTGATAAAATCTTTAAATTTTTTTTTTAAATTTTAAATTCTTTTCAAAGGAAAAAAAATAAATTTTTTTAATATATATTATTCAATTTTTAATAAATTTTTTAATATTAATATCCTTCATTTGACCATTCAATTTTATATTCTGGATAAAATTTTTTTAAGATTTCAACTGTTTTTTCATGTTCAGCTTGACCATAAACAGTAGAATATCCATAAACAGATATTTCCTTATCTCTTATATCAATTCTTCCACCACCAATTGGTTCAAAATTATAATTTTCAAATAATGATTTTTCTTTTTCAAATAAAATTTTATTCATAAAATCTCTATATATATATTTATGATATGGAAATTCTGCACTTCCTCTTATTATTATTTTATAATCATCTGGATTTTTTTTATTTGAAATTTTTATTTGAATATATTTAAATCTTCCTTTATCATCTATTTCACAATCTGTTAATGGTGCATCCATTAAATATTTAAATAATATTATTAAATAATAATTAAATTAATTATTATTTAAAATAAAGAGATTTTTAAACTAGTATATCAATATTTTATATATTGAACATGGAAAATTTTTAAAAACTTTATAAATTTTTTAATATTAAATTTATATTTTTAAGTTTTAATTAGTCAAAATATTTTTATTTGAAAAATTTTTATTTTTTTTATATTTAATTATAAATATTCATATTGATTAATTATTAATTGTTCGAAACAATATTTAATCAATAAAAATTAAATAATCATTTTAATGTCCCCAATTTTTGATATATTTTGAAAAAATTTTTTTATTTTAAAATTTAAAGTTTTTAAAAACATAAATATTAAAATCATTACTTTAAAATAAATCTTCATATTATAAAGATTTTATTTTTCATAACAATCTTTAATATATATTCAAAAAAAAAAAATATATAATAGCAGATTTTAAATTTTTTAAAGTAAATAAAAAAGAAGAATAAGATACAAAAAAAAAAAATATTGCTATGAAAGTGTTAAAAAAAAAAAGTTCTATTACTTCAAATAGAAAAAGAAGACATTTTAAAAATAGTTTAAGAATGAAAAAAATGAATTATAATATAAAATATTCTCCAAAAAATACATCTCAGTTTTTAATAAAAGATCATATTAATAACATAAATAATGATTTTGATGAAGAAGATTTAATTCCATCTGGTTCAATGATTAATGTTTTTGATTTACATTCCGAAAACTCAACTACTGATGAAGAAGAAGAGAATATTTTGTTTTGTTGAGTTTTGTATCATGGTATGAACAGTGTACTTAATTAGTTTATATAAGAATAATATATATATAAAATTTTTCAATAGAAAATATCTTTTTTTTTCTTTTATATTTCTGGAAAGATTTAATATTTTTTTCTTTTTGTATTTTTCATTTTTTTTTCTTTTGTTTTGATATTTCAGACATCATTTTATTTTTGGTTGTTTTATAATTAAATCCTTAAATCAATTATTTTCTTATTTTTTTTTTTTCTAAGATAATTTGTATATTTTAATTTTTGAATATTTTATTTAAATTTATTATGCTAGTTATGTATATTTAAATTAAGTTTTTAAAAAAATGATGAAAAAATAATTATTACTTGAATAAAGTCAAAATATATTCAAAACAAATTTTTTTTATTATCATAAATATTTTTGTTTTATAATAATTGTAAAAACAAAAAAATTAATATAAAAAATTTACTTTTTATACAATTAAAAAATATTATATATATTTATAAATATTAGCATATATAAATAACAATACTTATAATTTTTTAAATTATTATATATTTTTTGTTTTTTCATATCCTCAAAATTTTATAATATTATACAAAATAAAATATAAATAAATTTATAATTATAAACTTTTATTCTTTATTTCAACTATTTTATTTTTATTAAAAAAAAATTATTAAAAATGGGTCCATGTATGAGTGCAAAAAATAAAAATTCAAAAGAAAAAGACCACTCAATTCAAATAAATAATTTACCTGAAAATGAAAAAATAATATTACAATGTAAAAAATGTAGAGATGATATAAAATCATATATAAAAAAATTAGAAAGAACATCAAAATCAAAAAGAGAAAAAGCAAAAGAATTATTAAAAAACAAAGAGAAAGACAGAGCAAAATTATATTTAAAACAGAGTAAATTTCATACAGAACAAGCAAGAATTGCAGATAATCAATTAACAATGGTAGAAGAACAAATAAATAGATTAGAATCAACAACTCAAATGTTAGAAATACAAAAAGTTTTAGAAAAAGGAAATGATGTCTTAAAAAAAATGCAAGAAGAAATGAATGTTGAAAAATGGGAAAAAATTAAAGATGATATGGATGAATTACAAGAACAACAAAATGAAATTAATCAATTTTTCAGAAATAATGATATTAATGTTGAAGATGCTGATAATGAAGTTAATGAAATGTTTAATAAAATGGAAAAAGAGTTAGGATTAAATGAAGAATTACCAGAGGCTCATAAAGGAGATATTGTTATTGATGATAAGGAAAAAATTAAAGATAAAGAAGAAAAAAAAGAAGCTTTGGCTAATTGAAAAATTATATTTTTTTGTTTATTTACTTAATATAGAAAGTTTTTTAAATTAATATTTTATTATATAAATTGAAATATAATTTTTTTTTTTTAGAAATTTTTATATTATTCAAATTATATTTATAGGAATTAAGATAATGTGAAAATTTAATAATATGCAATATCTTATTGATTAATATTCTTTTGTTTAAATTATTTCAAAATTAAAATATATAATTCAAAATAATTCTTTTTATTTTTTTTTTACTTTTTATTACAATAATTTATTTTATTAAATATTAGTTTTAATATTTATTTAGTAATAATAATATAACTTTCAAGTTTTTGTTTTTTTTTTATGATTTTTTCAAATATTGTTTTTTTTTTTTTAGTTTTTAATTCTCTAAACATTTGTTTTTTATTATCATTTTTTGAATAACCATTCTTTATTAAGCAATATACAAATTTTTCCTTTTTTATCATATATTGGACAATTTATATAAAGATTACTTATTCATTCCTTTTAGAACAATTTCTTTTCTTTTTAAAAAAATATTTAAATTATTATCATTTTTAATAACTAATTGAAATAATCGATATTCTTTATTTCTTTCCTTTAATATATAATTCAAATATATTTCTAGTTATTTCATTTCTATTATCTCAAATTTAAAAATAAATCAAAATAATATTTAACAATAAAAAAATGGGTAAAGAAATATCTTTAATAACTCAAAAAATGTGTATGAAAAGTTCAAATTATAAAGTTTTAATTTTAGGACTTGAAGGAAGTGGTAAAACTACATTATTTGATAGATTAAAATACAATGAAGTATATATTAGATATCCAACTATTGGATTTTTAGCTGATAATATTATAATTAGTAAATTAAATGTTACTTTATGGGATTTTGGAGGAAATAGTAAAATGATAAAATTATGGTCTAAATATTTTAATAATACTGATTTAGTTATTTTAGTTGTTGATTCTACTGATTATTCATCTAATGAAGAATTATCTGATATTTTTACATTACTCGAAAAAGAATTAAAAAATGTTTATATTTTAATTATATTAAATAAATCAGATTTAAAAAATTCTATGAGTGAATCTGAATTTTTAGATTATTTTCATATTGATAAATATAATTTAAAAATTTGTAAAATAATTAGAACTTCTTTAGTCAAAGGAACTGAAATGAAAGATATTAAAAAGAATATTAAAAATGTATTAAAAAATATTAAAAATGATTATTAATTTTTGAATTATAATATATATTAATTTATATTAATTTGAAATAAATTCAAAAATTTAAAAAAGTATTAAATTATTTTTTTTTATTACGTAATAATAGTAATAAGAATAAATATTTATATAATAAAAATATTAGATTAAACATATATATGACGTATAAATATAATTTCAAATTAATAAAATATGGAAAGTAAAATGTTTACAACTCAATTAGAAGATGAAAAAAATATGGAATTATTTAGTGAAATAGAAAATATACATGATATTGAATTATCAATTTCAAATAATTATTGTTCAAATATTTTTGATTTTAATTTTGAAGAACAATTAAAATTAAATGCATTAAATGAAGATAAAACTATTGAAAATAAAAAGGAAAAAATTAAACAAATTAATAAAGAAAGTGCAAAAAGATATCGTCAAAAAAGAAAAGCATTATTTGAAAAATTAACAAATGAAAATAAAAAACTTAAAAAAGAGAATTTATTACTTAAAAAAATATTAAAAGAACAAATTTGTCCTTTATGTAAAAGTGAGATAAAAAATAAAAAAAGAATATTTATAACACAAAATTCAAAAAATTCAAAAAATAAAGGAAAAAAAATTTCTTCAATTATATTATCAACAGCAATTATATTGTTGGTTTTTTATTTTATTAATAACATAAATTTAAATTCAAATTATTTTTCAGCTGTATATAATGGAACAAGAATTTTAAAAGAAAAAGATAATTTTGATGTGACTTTAAAAGAAATAGAAGAAACAAAAATTAATTATCAAGGTTGGTATATCTATTTAGGTGATTATTATTCTATTTCTAATTATTTTGATTATTTTGGAAAACAAAAATATTCATTTAATAATAAAGGTAAAGTAAAATTACATCATGAAAATAATATATATGAGCAATATATAAAAAAAAATAAAACTTGTTCTAATTGTATTACAGATATAGGTAATAATATAAAACCAAATAAAACTAATCCAATATATTTTAATATTTATATTTCAAATCAAACATTAACAAATGATTCTATGAATTTAAAATTGGATAAAAATTTTTCTTACATTGAAATAACTTGTAAAATTATTGGAGTTAGTCAAAATTTTATTGAATAAAATAAAAAGAGATAAATATAATTTTTATAAATAATTTATTTATAAAATATTATTTACAAAAAATGAAATATATTTTTTATCTTTTAAATTTATTTTTACCTAATATAATTGTTTCTTTAATTTCAATTCCTTTTCATAAAAAAATATTAGATTTTAATAATGATTATTTCTTTCAGAATAATATTCTAGTTGAAATGGAAATAGGAAATCCAAAAGTTAATATAAATTTAATAATTGATTTTTTAGGAAGATTTATTTATATTCCAGATCATACAATAGGAGGAATTTATTCTAATAAATCAAAAACATATAATTTTGTAGAAAAGTGTTTGGTCCCATTTTCATATCATCATTTTTATTTTAATTTCTATTATGCAAAAGAAAATTTTTATAATAAAAACAATACATTTGAAAGTTTTAATTTTAATTTTTTATATGAAAGTTCTAATAATGGAACAATGGAAAATGGAATATTAGGATTTGAAAAACCTACTTTTAATGACAGTAAAAATTTTAAATATTTATTGAAAGAATCCAATTTTATTGATCAATATATTTATAAAATTAAATTTTTAAATGAAAATTCAGGAGAAATTTATATTGGTTCTAATTCTTCAGAAATTAGTGATAATTTTATATCAATTCCAATAGAATATATTTATAATATCATGTATTTAAAATTTGATAAAATAATATATGATAATATTACTGAAAATGAACCACAAATAATAATTGACTATAATTTAAGAGGAATAAGTGTAAATAAAAATTATTATAATTATATATATGAATTATTTTTTTCATCTTTAATAAATAATAAAAAATGTGATTTAAACTATAATAATAATACAGATAATAAATATATTTATTTTGTTTGTGACAAAGATATTGATATAAAAAATTTTACAAGTTTAAATATAATTATTAAAAAAATGAATTATAGTTTTGTATTAAATAATTCTGATTTATTTCAAGATTATCAAAATAAAAAATATTGTTTAATCTTTCATGATTTAATGTATCCATTAAAATGGAGATTTGGACAAGTTTTTTTTCAAAAATATGAATTTTCTATAAATGAAGATTCTAAAAATGCTTTTTATTATATTATAAATAATCAAACAAAAGATAATACAAAAGATAATAAGGATTATTTTTTTAAAATTTTATTAATAATTTTTTTCCTTATAATTATTATATTGACAATTATAATAATATATATGATAAAAAATAAACCAAGAAAAAGAAGAGCAAATGAATTAGAAGATGATAATTATGAATACAAAAGTAAAAAAACTTTAATTTAATACTATTAAAATAAAATATTTACTTAATTTTTTTATATTTATGATGTGATTTATAACAATATTTAGTTGATTTTCCCTTTGATAATAAGTCTACACAAACATTACATTTTCTATTAATATATAATCTATAACTTCTTTTAATAATCTTATCAACATATTCTCCAAAACTATCATGTGATTTTAATAAACTATCTTGACTTAAATTGTCAAATTTATTTTCATATTTTACATTTTTAAATAATTCATCTTCTAATAATTTTTTTTCAAATAATATATCAGATTTTTTTTCTAATTCTAATAAATTAACTGATTTAGATAATTTATTATCTCTTTTCTTTATTTGTTCTTTTGGTTTATTTTGAATTAATATTTCATTATTTATATTTTGATTTTTCTGAGTTAAAAGATAATCTCTTTCTTTTTTTAATATATTAATTTCATTTTTTAAATCAATATATTCTTTTTTTTTTTGTTTAATCAATTTTTCATTTAGTGAATGAATTCTTTTTAATTCTTTTTTAGTTTTTATATCATTAAAATCTTTATTATTATTTTTTATGACTCTATTATAAGATAAATTTGACTTTAAATTTAGAGTTTTATTTTCATAATTTTTTTTTTCTTCTTCACAAAAATCTATTAAATTTAATGAAGAAAATGAATTTCTATATTTAGTAGAATTAATTTCAGAATTAAAATTAGATAATTTTGATTCTCTTTGTGTTGAAGATAAAGTTAATTGTCTATTAGAATTTAATAATTTATTTATATTTAGTTCTTTTTCATTATTAATAATATTATATAATTTTAAATTAAATTTTTCTTTTTGTTCTTTCAAAATATCATTTTTAATGGTTTTTTTTTTATAATCTTTATTTTCAATATTACTTATTTCCTTTTTATTTTTATTTATTTTATTATAATCTTTTTTTTGAAAATTATTATTTTTTTTTATTTCTTGATTTGAAGATTTTGAAGAGAGAAAATTTTCTGAATTTTCATGTATAATTTTAAATTCATTTTTATCAGGATTATTCAAATTTTTTATATTGTTAAAATTAAGAAAAAATGAATTTAATTGATATTCTGATAAAATCAAATTTTGATTATTATTTTTACTATGTTGATTTGTTTCAAAATTTATTTCTTTAGTCATTTCATAATTATATATTTTATTATATTTATTTTTTGTATTTATTTCAAAATTTATTTCTTTAATTTCTTTATTTTCAAAATTTTTATGATTTAAAAAATTAATATTTTTTATTTTTGATATTTCAAATTCAAATATTTTATCTTTTTCAATTTTAAAATTCATTTCTTTGATTTTTTTTAATTCAATTTTATTTTCATTGACTAATGGTTTGAAATTTGATTTAATTATATTAATATTATTGATATTATTTTCTATTACTATTTTTTTATTATCATTTTTAATATTTTTTGCCTTTATTTCAAAATTATTATTTCTTTCAATACTATTTATTTGCTGAACCTTATAATTTTTAAATTTAGATTTTTGATTAAATTTTTTTTTGATATTATTTTTATGTATAATATTGATAATTTTTTTATTGATATTTATTTTATTTAATTCATTTATATTTATAAATTCTTTTTTTTGAACATTGTGTTCAATGAAATCTTCAATATTTAATGTTCTAAAATGATTATTTAAAATTGCCTTTGTTTTTGCTAATAAGGTATTATTTATATAATTTAGATTTTTTTCATCATTTTGTGAAATTTTATTATTAGAATTAAAGTCTGAATATGTTGTATCAGATAAATAGTTTTCTTCTTCAAATTTATAAATATAATTTGTATTTTTCATTGTCAATTGAATTTTATCTAAATTAAACTTCAATATATTCTGATTTTCATTTAATTTTTGTTTTAAATTCTCATTATGAATTTTATTTTGTTTATTAAATATCTCGAATATATTTCTGGATTCCATATTATAAAAATTTTATTAATTTATAAAATAATTATTTAATTACAATTACATATTACAAAAATATAAAATTTCATTATAAAAATATTGAAAATAAATAAAAATTATATTCTTTCAAAGAACATTACTAAAATTAATATAAATATCTTTATTTGATATTTTTTATAAATATTATTATAATATATATATACTTTTAAATTAAAAAAAAATTGTTTTTATAAAACAGTTAATTATTTCATTTTAATATTTTTATTTGTTATTTAAATAATTAGGATAAAAATAATATGAATGTATTTTATCTTCATGTTTAGTTCCATCAGTATTAAAATTAAATTCAACTATTTTAAATGTTGGTAATTTATAATTTCCTTTTTCTATAGAAATTAATTTAAAATCAATATCAATTTCTTCATTTGCATTAATATAGTAAATTCTTTTATTAATTCCACTCATTAAATAATTAAAAGTATTAAATTTATCAATCATAAAAATAAATCTTTTAGGTGAATTAACTTTATTTTTAACAATAATTTTATAATTGATAATATCATTATTAATTTCATATTCATAATTTAAATCTAATTCAAATTTCTTAATAACAATTTCTGGAAGAGGAATGTAAATTTCATTTAAAATAGTAAAATTATATTGTTTAGAAAATTCAATCATTTTTTCAGTTGTCCATTTTAAAATAATATTTCCAAGATTTCCTTTGAATTCTTCTGAAAAATTCAATTCAAATGGTATTAAATATTCACTTGATTGTAATATTGTATAAATTCTTTTTATAATTTCATTATTTAAATTAGGTACATTTAATAATGTTGATAATTCAGTTTCTATTTTTATTTTATTTTTATATTCTTCTATTATTTTATCTGAAATTTCTTTTAATATTGTATCATAATTTAAATTATTTTTTAATATAATATCTAATTTTATATTTTTTTCTATTGGAAATTCTTTATTTTTTTCTTTTGATATAAAATTATTACAATTAAAATCAAAATTAAAAGTAAAAGGATCAATGGCTTGAAAATTAATTAATTGTTGTTCATTTATTTCAAAAGAATCATCAATTAATTCTTTTTTAATAATAATATAATTAGCTTTAAAAGAAATAGTATATTCACCTTCATCAATAAATTTCATTATAATTGGTAATTTTTTTTCTTCGTTAATAATTTTATTTAAATTAGGAATAGAAATTTGTTTTCCAAGTTCAATCTTTTCTAAACTTTTATTTTCAGTATTAAATAAATAAATTTCTGGATCTGAAATTATCATATTACTTTGTGGAGTATGAATTGTTTTTTTATGAGCTATTTCATTATTTGTATTACTTGAAACAGTATTTAAAAAATTACTCATTGATGTTTTTTTTTGTATTGATGATTCATCTTTATTAATATTTAATTTATTTTTTTTTATATTATGAAATTCTAAATTAAATTCTTTTATTTCTAAATTTATTGTTGGATTTTTTTTTAATAAACAATCAAAATGATAATATTCATTTGTTCCTATCTTTTCAAAAATTGGATGAACGAATTCTAAAACATTTTTAGATAATTTTTGAAGAAAAATTATATTATTATTTGAATTAGAAAGTAAATTTTCATATATATAAAAAGGAGTTTTTTCTAAAGTAAATGTTATCTTTTTTAAAAATAATTTTTTATCATATAATTTAACTAGAAATTTATAATCAAAACTAATAGGATTATCTTTTGATAATTCACTTAATTGATCTTGAGTAAAACTTTTAATAACAATTGAATTTTTTTTTTCTTGTTTATTTTCTATTTCAAATATTAAATTAATAGAAGTAAATTTGATATTTTCTTTAGTTAAACAAGTACTAATTTTACAATTATATTCAATTAAATCTAGCATCTTTTTAGTTTGATCTTTATCTAAATCTTTAATTATATATTCAAAATTAAATAAATTATTATGAGTATTTCTTTTAGAATTAATTAATAATTTATATTTATTTACATCAAGTGGATTTTCTAAGCTATGACTTAAAGTTGCAGAAATTGAAGTATTTGAATTTTTAGAATTTACTAATTCATTATCATTAAATAATTGAAATAAAATATTTTCTTCTTCTTCATTTAATATTTTAAAATTACCTAATTTTATTAATATTTCAAATAAATTTTTTTTTTCTATTAAAGATAATGATGTTTTACTTTGTTTTTTAATTAAAAATTCTGAAAATTTATTTAAAAAATATAATTTGATTTTTGGAAATTTATTTATATGTCTTGTTGATATTAATAAAATATATATTTTTTGTAAATCATTTAAAATATTTGTTTCATCAGAATAAGAAATATCATTAAAATAATTTAATATTGATAAATATAATTGAATATTTGCAGAAGTAAATGATGTTAATTTACTAAAATGTGATAAAGTTTCATTTATTAAATTAGTTTTTATCTCTTTAATTAAATTACTTGAAGTAATATTATTTTCATTTAAGAATTTTTGAATATAAATTATTTCATGAAATCCAATTTGTTTTAAATTTAAAGGATCAATATGATATTGATATAAGGGAATTTTACCAAAAAATTTTGTTTTTACTGTTTCTATTTTATCATATGATAAATCTTTATTATCAATTGTTACTTTTGATAAATTTAAATTTTCAATTTGAGTTTTCATTATATTTATTGCTCTTATTAAATTATAAATTGATTTAAGATATAAATTTCCTATTAAAGTTTCATTCATTTCATTTTTAATATTATTTCTAGTATTTTTGTTATAATAATTAGCAAAAAATTTGATTTTTTTATACATCCAGTAATATTCAAAAAATAATAACTTATCATTTTTTACATAAAGTTTCTCATTGAAAAAAATGATTAAATGTTGATTAAAAAAGTTTAAATTTTCTTCAAATGAATTATTGTCTTTAATAATATTAAAAAGTTTATAAAAAATCCAATCACCATTTGCTTTAATTTCATAATAATTTAATTTAACAGTATCTGCATTTCCATAATGATAACTATATAAATTATTAGTAGATTTTTTTAAACATTTATAAGCATCCATAAAATATTTTGATTTTAAATTTACATTTTTTTGACTTTTAATATATGAAACAATACCAATTTTAATATTATATTTTGCTTTTTCTTCATCACTAGCAACACTTTCTCTTCTTTTTAAATATTTTTCTTTTAATCTTTTATAATAATTCCTTGAACGATATAATAAATCATTTGAAAATTCATTCATATTAAAAATATCCCATTTTTCAATATTATATATTACATGAATATCTTCTTTTGATATATTTCTTCTTAAATTACTATCATTATTTATTTCATATTGATAAAGAGAATTTTGAACAATGAAAACTTTAATATTTACAAATTCATCTTTTTTTTTTAATTTAACAATATCTTCATATATTTTATTTTCTTTATCTAATAAATTATTATTATCTGTCATATAATAAAATAATAAAATTACACTTGGTTTTTCATTTGTAATTGAATGAATCCATTGAATATTTATTATTCCTTTTTGATTATTATTTGTATTATTTGATTGTTTTAAATCTAATAATTCTTGAATTGAATTAAATGATATAAATTTTATTCTTTGGCTAAATATTGCATCTACTTTATCTTGAATTATTTTTGGAAGTGTATTTTTCTCTTTTTGATTATCTATTAATGCCATTATTAACGAATTTGATATTGGATTTTCTAAATCAATCTCATTTCCAAACATTTTTTTTTTTAAATAAAATAAAAATTAAAATAATATTTTTTTTATTTTAAAATAAATAAAAAAAATAAATTTATAATTTTATCATATTTTTTTTTTATTATTTTTGTTTATTTTTTCTATATTTAATTTAACAATATTTAACTAAATTATTATCTTTTTCATCAGGACTAATATATTTATTAGAAATTAATTGATCTAATCTTTTTGAAATAAATTCTTTATCGCTTTGAAAAGGTATTCTTTTAAGAACTTCTTCAATTAAATCATTTCTATTCATAATTTTTTTTTGTTTTAAAACTTTCATTAAATAACAATCAGCAACAGGTTTTCTATCTTCAATAGTTTTCTTTTCAATTTTTTCATTATCATTAACTAAAGAATTTTCAGTATTAACATGAATTAAATTAATTTCTTTATTTTGATTTCTAAATAAACAATTAAAACAATATAATTTTTTTTCATTATCAAAATTTAATATTTTAACATTAATAATATCATCTAAATGAATTTTAATAACATCTTTATTTAATTTAGTTAAAGATAATATTTCATTAAAAGATAATTCCATTTTTGATTTTTTAAAACATAATAAAATACTAGTATGAATACCATTTCCTTTAACAATATAAATTATGTTATCATTATTTACAAATTGTAATTCTGAACTACAATAAGGTAAATGCCATTTAAGAGTCTTTCCTAAATTTTTATTTTTATAAAAATTATAAAATTCTTTTTCCATCAATGAAATATTTTGATTTATATTTCCTGTTATTATTGATTCAATTGGCCATGAGTAATTAGAATAAACATAAAAATTAAATTTAATATTTGATTTTTTTATACTTTGAGAATTTTTATTAAATAAATTACTTAATTCTTCACTTAATTTTACATCTGAAATCATTTCTTGACTTTTACTTACAAAAAATGAACCACATTCGTATTTTAATTGTTCAATTAAATAATTTTGTAATTCTTCACTTACATTTAAATTATATAAGCATGTTGTTGCTAAATTTTTTATAAAAAAATGTTCAAACATATCTTTATTTTCTATAAATTTAAATAAGATTATAAATTCATCAATTCTTTCTTTTAATGTTTCTATTGTTTCTTTTTTTGCTAAGTTTGTTAAAACATAATGTATGTATTTACTTAAAATATTTGTTATAAATATTGGTTTTACATTTAATGCTTTTGTTAAACTTTCTTTTGATAATGATTTAAATTTTTCTTCATTTAAAAATGATATTGATACAAAATTATTTACATTTGTTTTTAAGAGAATTAGTTTATTGTATAATTCTAAATAATCTGTGTGATATAAATCATATATTTTTTCTGAACATTTTATTATATAATCATTAAATCTTTTTTTTATATCATCTTCTATTTTTATTCCTTTAAATAATAGAAATATTTTTTTCATTAATTCAAAATTTTCTGAAAATATTTCTTTATTATTTTGGAAGAAAAATTTATCAAAAATAATTTTACTTTTATCTTTAAGTAATATATTATTTAATTCATTTACTAAAGACTTTAAACTTATTTCATTTAAATAATCTAAAACTATTGTTTTTTCTAAAGAAAAAACTAAATCAACATATGTTATATAATCTTCAAGGTTATTTCCTTGAATTATTTTTGAAGTATTTTCTTCATAAAATTTTTTTGAATTGTCTAAAAATGATTTATTAAAAAATTCTTTATATAAACCACTTTCAGAAAGGAAATTTATTACTAATTTTATTTGAGATAAATTTTCATCTACATTTTCTTTATTGTAGATTATTTTTTTATTAATTATCTTTTTTCTAAATTCATTTATTTTTTCATTTGTTGTTTCTATTATGAAATTTAATATTTTTAAATCATTATTTCTTTTTAGACTTTCCTTTAAGGAATCTAAAAAAATAGCATAAACATTATTTTTTTGTATATTACCATATATTTTTTTTTCATATCTATTAGTGATTTTTCTTAAAATATTAAAATGTTTAACAACACTATACCAAATTTTATTAAAATTTTCAAAAAAATCTTCTTTATTTTTTAAGACTATTTCTTTTAATTTTATTTTAATTTCTGCTGCAAAATTAACTAAAACATTTTCTATAATTATAATAGTTGTTTGAGATACTTCATAAAATAATAAGTCATTTATTTTATTATATAATTCTTGAAAAACTAATTGTGATTTTCCATCTTTTAAAATATTAACGAAATTTGTTGTTATATTTTGCCATTTTTCTTCTAAATATTCTTTACTTGGTTCTTCAAATACATCTTTTACATTAAATTGAAGAATAATATTATTTTTTGAATTTTTTAAGTCAGTATTCATTTTATTAAATATAAAAAAATATAAAATATTAATTTTAAATTTTAAAAATTATTTATAAATTATATAAATAAAAAATTATTTTTTATCTACTTAAACATCATTATCATTTTTTATATTTTCAATTTTTAAAAATTTAAATAAATCTTAATTTTGAATTAAAATAATAAAATTAAATATTTTTAAAATAACATTTACTAATATTAAACAATCATTTTTTTACAATTGAAAAGACCATACTTCTAATTTAACAGTATTAAAATTTTTATTAATACTCAAAGGTAAATTATTATAAGTTTTAGTTTTATCAGTAAATCCTTCCCAAAAATCATGATCAAAACTTAGAGAAAAATTATCATCAGAACAACCAAAAGCAAGTTTTTTATCATCAGAATAAATATAATATTCATTTTCTCTTGTTGCATTAAAACAATGAATTCTATTAGAATTAAAAAAAGTAAATAAAAAAGTTTCAGCAGTACCATAAAATTCATTATATAAACATTTAAAATAATCACTTACATAAGCACCAAAAATATTATTTGAATCATCTTTTGCAATTAAAATTGTATTTTGATAATCTTGACATTTTTCATAAAAAGTTTTTAATAATGTTCCATCATATGACATTGAATATAATAAAACTAAGTTTTTATATTGTTGATAATATGGTAAATTTGCATGTAATTCTCTTAATTGATATTTATTTAATATTTCACTTTCTTTTGAAAGTTTTGGAATATATTTTATTGTGTTTTGAATTCTAAAAAAAGGATAATCATTATATGTTTCTATTTTCTTTATAAAGTTATTTATATCTGTATTTAAATTTTTCATTATATTTTGAAAATTTTCATTTTTTACTATTTTTATATCTTCTTTTATTTCTTCTTCTTCATCACTATCTAATTCTAAGGGTTCATATAAATCACCATTTTTTGATTCTAATAAAATTGAATTTTGTGTTTGATTTGATAAATAAGAAATATCAATTAAAGGATTTTTACTTGTATATTCATATGATTGATTATATATTTTTTCATCATTGTTTTCATTTATATTTAAATCTTTAATATTTGTATTTATTTCATCATATTCATTCATTTTAATTTTTATTATTTAAGAACTTGTTTTTTATAATAATTAATATATATGAATATATATTTATATTATATTATATTTTATATATATTGTATTAAAATTGTTTTGAAAATTTTAAATAATTTTTTTTATTTCTTATTTTGTTTTCTTTGTATCATTTTATCTACTTCTTTTCTCCAAGAAGGAGAAAATTCATTATAATTTTCTAAAAATTCATCATTAAAATCTTTTTGTTTTTCATTTTTTAAATTTAATTTTGTTGTAAATTTATTAATATTAGAGGCAATATTTATTATATTTTTATTATTAGAATTTTGTTTTTTAATATTATTAATATTCAAATTATCTGTTAAACTTATATTTGAATCATTTTGACTTTCATTTATTGTTTGTGATTTTTCTTCTTCATTATTATTTTTTTGCTTTAATTTATTAAATCCTGTTGATATCATTATAATATTATTTTGAATATCTTTTATTATTTTATCTTTATTTGATAAATCTTCTTTCATTATTTTATTTTCTTGTTTAATATTATTTATAAAGTTTTCAATATAATCTATTTTCTTATTAAATTTTTGATTTTGTTCTTTTAAATACTTATTATCTGTTATTAAATTATTTATTATATTGTTAGAATTAATATTATGATTTTCTAATAGAGAATTATAATTATTTTCAATTTCTTTAAATAAAAATTCTTTTTCTTCATTATTAACTTTACTAATTAAATCATTTAATTCATTATTTATTTTTTCAATTTTTGATTTAATTTCTTTTTTAGATAAATTTTCTTCTTTTTTATCTCTTAAAGAAAAATTAATTGATTCATTTTCATATGTATTATTAATATAATTCCTATTTTTATTCTGATTTTT
>JAEEGK010007556.1_pt1 | contig 25898 bp, 20 predicted proteins | sample 8958771 | NCBI WGS metagenome assembly JAEEGK01 (sample SAMN16246547, study PRJNA631951) | gut metagenome | biome: gut microbiome; feature: rumen; material: SC-attached | host: Bos | place: Iran: Karaj | collected 2018-10
TGTAACGCCTCTACACTATAATTTTTACGATGGGTTTCTGGGGTTATTTTTGTGTCAAAAAAAGGAGGAGGCTGTAAATGGAGAAAGGTAATCAACAAAGAACTACCAAGATTAAGAACAAGCTTCTGCTTTTTCTCTTGCCGGTCGTTGTTCTTACGATCCTGGTACTCGTAATCATTTCAGGCTATCTGTCGAGTAAGAGCCTGAAAACCATGGCAACATCGGAACTTAATTCTTCGATCTCCAATCAGGCTGACAACATCGAGTCCTGGCTTGCGGAGAATCTTGCAAACTTTAACACCGTAAAACTGTTGATCGAGAAGACTGCGCCTGATGATGCGGGACTTCAGGAAATCATCGATTCCTGCTACGGCTTCAACTCATATTGTAAAAACGGCCCTTACGTAGCCTACAGGGACGGACGTTACTTTAAGGCCGCCAACTCTTCAAAATCTCTCGAGAATGCTACAAATCAGGAATGGTTCAAACAGGGTATCACCAGAGTGTCCCTCGCTTACGGCAGCACCTATAAGGATTCCGACGGCACCAACGTAATCAGTGCTTCGGGTCTTCTTTACGACGGTTCCAACCGTGTAAAAGTTTTCGCCGCAGACCTCACCCTCGATCAGATAAGCATAATCGTCAATTCCCGTGTAAAAATGGACCAGGCGGCTTCGTTCCTGGTGGATATAACCGATAAAACGATCCTTGCCCACAGAGATGCCGCCAAGGTTTCTTCGAAGCTGAATGAATCCGACAGCAACAAACTTATGGCTTCCATTGCGGGCCGCATAAAGAACCGTAACTACGGAACCGCCACCATGGCAGGATACGTGGTTGCCTTTAAGACCATCGCAGGTACCGACTGGGTGCTTGTTTCCTATGTTGACCAGAAGGTCATCATGAAGGACGTTAACAGCCTTATCGTGACACTTGCCATCGTAGGCGTGATAGCCATCGCCCTCATAGTCCTGATCATAAATCTCATGGTATCGCGTATCGTTGCACCTCTCGGCGGCATCACAAAGAACATCGCCGACATGTCCGAGGGTGATTTCACCATCGAAGTCAAACGTGAAAGCAACGATGAGATTGGAATCATGAGCGAAAAGGTAGGCGAATTCGTATCGAGTATGCGCGGTATGCTTGCTTCCATCAACGAAGAATCCATCAAACTTAAGGAACAGTCCGACAGCTCCAGCGAAGTTTCCAGGGGCATGTACGAAGCCTCCCAGGCTCAGTCCGAAGCCATGCAGAACCTTAACAATACCGTGGATCAGCTGGCAGTTGCGGTTAACGAGATTGCCGAAAGCGCCACCACTCTTGCAATGGTTGTGGCAGACACCAGAGACAATTCGCGTCAGGCCAATGACAGCATGAAGGAAACCGTAGAGATCAGCCGAAGCGGCCGTGAAGATATGGAGCAGCTGGCCAAGGCCATGGAAGACATCAAATCCGGCAACAACGAACTTGTATTATCCATCAACGAAGTCGGCAAAGCATCCGAAGAGATCACCAAGATCGTGGGCCTTATCGCAGAAATCGCGGAAGAGACCAACCTTCTTTCTCTCAATGCAAGTATTGAGGCGGCAAGAGCGGGTGACAGCGGTCGGGGCTTCGCTGTTGTTGCAACCGAGATCGGTAAGCTGGCTCAGAACTCAGCCCAGAGCGCCGAGAACATTTCCAAACTTATCAATGACGTAAGCACCGCTATTTCCGGAGTTGTAAAACAGGCCGAGAACAGTTCAAAGAATATCGAAAAGAACGGCGAACTCATAGGCGAAGCGGTCAAGACCTTTGACAGGATATACACCAACATCGAAAAATCCAACGAACTCATAGACCTGATGATCCAGGATGTTCAGAAGGTTGACGACGTTGCCACCAACGTGGCCGCCATCTCCGAAGAACAGGCAGCAAGTACCGACGAGATCCTTGAGACCAGCAGACAGATGGTTGAGCAGGCAGACAGCATCACCAAGCACAGCCACGAGGTTTCCGACAACTCCCATGAGCTTGCCAAGACCTCCGAAACGCTCACATCCTACGTTAACAGGTTCAGGATCTGAGGCAGAAAGGAGGAAAGCTGATATGAAAAATGTGATAAAAAGATTATTGATTACAGTTCTTGTGACGGCTCTCTGCGTTGCTTCTTTTACAGGCTGCGGCTCCTCGGGTGCAGGCGGAGGCGGCAAAGTAAAGATACTTATGACTCTCCACGATGACACGGATACCTTCTTAAATACCCTCACGGAAGGCATGAATCAGAAGGCACCGGGCCTGGGCGTAGACCTTGAAACGGTTTACTGCGGAGGTGATGCGGGTGTACAGAGACAGCAGATAGAAAAGGCTGCTTCCGGCGGATATGACGCAGTGATCTGCCGTCTGGCCGACGCTTCCACCATCCTGCAGATGGAGATCGCTGCGGGCGACGTGCCCATAGTTTTTATAAACAACGAACCCAGCGCCGATTATCTTAAGCCGGACAAGTTCATATACGTCGGTTCCTTTGAGCAGGATGCCGGACGTTTCCAGGCTGAATATATCTGGAACGGCCTCGGGAAGCCTTCTTCCCTTAATGTCATCATCATGGAAGGCATGCAGGGACATGCGGCGGTTCCCCAGCGTACCAATGCGGTTAAGTATTTCTTTATGGACAACAACGTAAACGCCAACATTGTATTTGCGGATCACGGCGACTGGTCCGATACGGTGGCCTATGATAAGTTAGAGATCTTCAAGCTCACCGAGCAGCCCTTCGACTGTATCATCTGCAACAATGACCCCATGGCCATCGGCGCCATAAAGTGGCTCAAAGATAACGGCTATGATACCCACAAGATCCTGGTTGCAGGTATCGATGCCACCGACAGCGGGTGTGATGCCATCCGAAGCGGCGACCTCTACATGACGGTACTGCAGGACACCGCAAAGCAGGGTGAAGCGGCTCTCAGAAGTGCCGTGACCCTTGCCAGGGGACGTTCCTTAAAGACACTTGAAGGTTCCACCGAAGATCTTAAATACGTGTGGGTGCCCTTCGTTCCCATTACTCCTCAAAACATAAATCAGTACATCCACTAAACAAAACAAGCCCTCCGGTTTAACGCCGGAGGGCTTTGATATTTACGGTATTCTTGCTATCAGGGCTTCACCCTCTGTTTTTAACTCTTTTCTGTCAAGCTTATAAGTGGGTTGAAATTTTGCTACCTCCGCCCAAAAAGCCTTAGAGTGATTCATTTCCTTTAAGTGGCAAAGTTCATGCACTATCACGTATCGCATCACGTTTGCCGGTAACAATACAAGCAGGCAGTTAAAGTTAAGATTCCCTGTCCCGGAACAGCTCCCCCATCTGGACCTTTGGGCCCGTATGGAAATACGCCCGTATGTCGCACCCATTTCGGCAGCAACCCGCTCTACCATCGGCGGGATCGTTTGGCGTGCTTTCTTTTTTATTTCTTTTAGTTCTGTATCCGTGAAGGGTTCCGCATCGGAAGCGGCACTCTTTGAAAGCACCCGAGCGCGAGCCTCCAGGACCCAGTCCATTTTTTCCAAAAGAAACTGCTCCGCCCTTTTCTTTGTACAAAAAAGCGGAGCACGAAGGACGACGGTACCGTCCCTTTTTATGCTGATCCCGACAGTTTTCCGCCGGGATTTTATGAACGTATATTCAAGATCCATGATCAAAAGTCTTCCGTTTTTCCCTTTAGGTAAGAAGCCCCGCCAGGTAATAAAGCACCGCGGTCTCATTATCCTGCCAGATCCGAAGGCTTCTTTCCGCCGCGCACACCAGATACCCCTTTATCTCATCCTTCTGTCTTACGGCAACCACCAGAACGGATTCAAGGCCGCGACCCTGGAGGGTCTCTTTAAAGACCGGCGCATCCTTTGAAAGATGTTCAAGGGTACTTCCGGAAAAGACATCTCCCGTAACAAGTTTTGAAATATCGGAGGCATCACCATTATATCCCGGATCGTTTACACTTCTCAATACCCCGTCCTCTTTTACGTAGAAAAGATCCCTGATCTTAAGGATCTCAGAAAGAAGGGGCATGGCAGCCTTAAGCTTACCCTCAATGGTCTTTGCCTTTTCCGTGGCCCGCCTTATATTCTGCATATCGGTAAAGACGCCGTTTTTGGCGATCTTTGTGATCTCCACGTCTTTATGTTCCGCTTCGTTATACACATTGAAGCAGTTACGGCCCTTGCTTTTTCCGAGATAAAGCATCTTATCGATTATACCGAAAAGATCGGTGAAATTATCGGCATCCTTCGGAAACGTGGCACTGCCGGAGGTCCCCGTAACAAAAGCGGAGCCGTTTTCGAAGTCCACTTCGATTCTTAAGGCCGCACCTCCCGTGTAGAGGCCGTTAAGGAAATCGGTAACATCCGAAGCTTCCGTGTCCTTTAAGTTGATGAGCAAAAGTTCGTCGCCTCCGAAACGTCCGGCAAGTCCGATGCCATCCAGCGCCTCCGCCAGACTCTTTGCAACCGTAGAAAGCACCAGATCCCCGGCTATATGGCCGAAGCTGTCGTTAATGTATTTAAAGTTGTCAAGATCCAGCATGATAAACGTAAACGGTGTCTGCTCCGAAATAAGTGAACGGACGAATTTCATGGAATATCCGCGGGAAAGGATTCCCGTCAGGGGATCGAGAATCTCGTCAAGACTGACTTCGTCTATGATATGGTCAAAAAAGGCAAATTTCCTGAGTTTGTCTACATCATAAACCCGCCTTGAGTGTTCCGAACCGTTGTTTCTGCGAAGCACATCCGTGATATCCACGAAACTTCCTACGAGGCCCACTACTTTGTTACCATCGTACAAAGGACGTTTTGAGGCTATGATATCTCTTTCTTCGCCCCGGACAATACACTTTCCCTGAACCTTGTAGGTACTTCTCCCTCCAAGGACCAAAAGCTCATCCTGTTTGAAAGGTTCCGGGTCCGAATGCCACCCCATGTCTTCATCTGTTTTTCCTATCAATTCGTCTGCTGATTTAAAACCGTAGAAATCAAGAAAGGCCTGATTCACTCCCAGGAATCGACGCTTTGCGTCCTTCCAGAACACACAATCCTGAGATGTGTTTATGATACTGTCAAACAGCTCGACTGTCATCTCCATAAGTTTACGCTCCTTGCTGATTGTCCTTTAATAATATCAAACCCAATCTAAACAAATTATTAAAAATGGAGGTTCCCTCTTTAAATGGACACGGCAAACGGCTATTATGAGATTACTTTAATATGTGAAGGAGATTTTCAATGGAAGATCAACGATTAAGTTTTTCATCAGATTACATGGAGGGCGCCCACCCTCGGATTTTGGAGCGTCTCATCGAAACAAACATGGAAAAGACAGGGGTTTACGGCTTCGATATATATTCCGAATCCGCCCGTAACAAGATCCGCACGGCCTGCCAGGCTCCGAACGCCGACATTTTCTTTCTGGCAGGGGGAACTCAGGCAAACTCCACCATGATCGATGCCATGCTCCGCTCCTACCAGGGCGTCATTTCGGTTTCCACCGGTCATATCGCAGAACACGAAGCAGGTGCTGTGGAATTCAGCGGTCACAAGGTCATTACCCTTCCCGAGCATGACGGAAAACTTACCTCCGAGGATGTTAAAAAATGCCTCCTTGCTTATCAGGAGGACGAAAATCGGGATCACGAAGTTATGCCCGGTATGGTATACATTTCACAGCCCACAGAACGCGGAACTCTTTATTCTTTAAGAGAACTTCAGGAATTAAGCGGAGTCTGCAGAGCCTGCGGCGTTTCTCTTTATCTGGACGGTGCCAGACTTGCCTACGCTCTTGCCTGTCCCGAAAATGACGTAACCTTGCCGGATCTTGCGAAGTACTGCGACGCCTTTTATATCGGCGGCACCAAGTGCGGAACTCTCTTCGGTGAGGCGGTGGTTATTCCCAAGCACGACAGCATTCCCCATATTTTCACCATCATAAAACAGCACGGTGCCCTTCTTGCCAAAAGCAGGATCGCAGGCATCCAGTTCGATACCCTCTTTACCGACGATCTTTACTTTAAGATCGGCAAGAACGCCATGGACGCTGCGGTTAAGATCCGCAAGGCTCTTACGGAAAAGGGATACACCTTTGCTTTTTACTCTCCCACCAACCAGCTTTTTATAACCCTTACCAAAGAAAAGTGCGCATCACTTTCGGAAAAGGTCGAGATGGGCTTCTGGGAGAATGTGGATGATTCCCATGTTGTCATGCGTATCGCCACCAGCTGGGCTACGCTTCCGGAAGACGTGGATAAACTGATCGAGATCCTGTAAAGGCACCATACACGGGATTATAAAGCATACAAAAAGGGCCGGTACTTAATGTACCGACCCTTTATTATGCTATTTTTTAAGGACTTCGCGGCCCTTACGGATAATGGCTTCCGCCAGCTGCTGTGCCGCTTCTTCATCCTTGTTCCGGATGGCGGTTAAAAGCTTCCTATGGCTCTCTGCCACGGTCTTTAAGTCCTTCGGGCAGAGCTCATAGTGGCGCTTGATGAGGACTTTTATCATGGATTCAAAGCCGCTGAAAATGACGCTTAAAAAAAGATTTCCCGAGGCCTGGGTGAGCCTGTAATGAAAGGCGTACTGGGCGTTGGCGCTTTCTTGCGCCGATCTTCCCATCAAATCCAACAGCTCTTCCATCTTTTCAAGGGTAGACTCATATGCGTTGGTGCAGGCAAGTTTTGCACTTTCTTTTTCGATAAGGATCCTGAAATCCACCATGTTTAGCAAAAGATCCTCCGAGATATCGCTGGATCCGTATTTCATGAGCACGTCTATGGACTGGGGCGTGGGATTTTTCATGAAATCCGCCACCACCGTTCCGTGACGGGGCTTTATTTGAACAAATCCCATGGACTCAAGCTGTAAAAGGGACTGATTGACTACGCTTCGGCTGATGCCGGTTTCTGCGGCAATCTCGCGCTCCGGAGGGAGCTTGTCTCCGGGCTTTAATTCACCCGAAATGATCTTATGAAGCATATCGTCCGTAAAGGCTTCTTTTACCGACTTAACGTTTATCGCGGAAAACAGTTTTCCCATTTATCCTCCTAAAAACAGGGGCCCGGCTGTTGTTTCAGTCGGGCCCGAACTTACTTAATAATTTGCAACAGGTACATCTATTATAACATCGCTTAAAGGATATGCAATGCAAGGGTGTATCCAGTTGAACTTCTTGTCCGCCATTCTTCTTCCGTCCGCTTCCTCAGGGATGAACACGTTACCGGAAACAAGAAGGGAATGACACCATCCGCACTCACCGCTTCTGCAGTTTGAAGGAGCCTTGATGCCTGCTTTTTCCATGGCAACAAGAAGGGTCTCCGAACTCTTGCAGGTGATCTTTGTCTCGTTACCTCTGATCCTGACGGTAAGATTGTAGGTTTCAACCTCGGTCTTTGCGGGGTACTTGGGATTCTTCGCGGGATCGCCGTACTCACCGGAAAGCTCCTTACGTAGTCTTCTGGGCTTAAGATTAAGAGGCTTAAGGGTCTCGTCTTCAAATGCATACAGGCCCTTGGGTCCGCACATGAAGATGGAATAATCTCCCTCGGGTGCATATTTCTTCACGATATCAAGTGAAATAAAGCCGTTTTCATAACCCTCAATGTTTTCATCGGACAGGACATGTACTACCTTAACCCGTCCGCCACTCTTTGAAGCAAGGGAATCAAGTTCGTCCTTAAGAAGGATTGCATCGTGCTTGCGGCTTCCGTAAAGGATGGTAAGATTGAAATCTTCGTTGCCGCTTACGATGGCTGCAGCCATGGAATGGAAAGGGGTGATTCCGCTTCCGCCTGCGATGGCAACCACGTTCTTTGCATCACGCAAAGGCTGGTAAGTAAAGTTTCCCAGAGGTCCGGACATGGTAACCTTGGTTCCCACCTTCCAGTTTTCAAGGATCCAGGGTGCCGCAAATCCGTTGGGTGTTTCCTTTATGGTAAAGGTGTAGGTGGATTCTTCCGCAAGGGCATCCGCAGGGTCGCTCTGAAGGGTGTAAGGTCTCTGAATCGTGGATCCGTCGATCTCGAGGTCAAAGCAAATGTACTGGCCTGCTCTGAAGAAAGCAAGGGAAACGGTTCCCTTTTCTTTGTCCGCGGCTATGGTGTAGGTCTTTGCTCCGGGCTGTTCCTTGATCTCTTTGATCACGCCGTACTGAACTGCGGGGTGAAGAGCCTTTGCAAGGATGTTGGGTCTGTAAATTGAGGTAGGAACGGTGTCCGCCGCCTTCTCGATATGTTCGGTTCTGGTTTCGGCCAGTTTCATGAACGGACCGGGTCCCAGGCCTTTGAGACAGGATTTATCGTAATTATATTTCATGGTTTATTTTCCCCCCTTCATGTCCTGAAGCATGTAGCGTGCCTGCTCGGCTCCGGAAAGAATGGCCTGACTGTAACCATCCATCTGTGTGCCGTGGCCGCCTACGAAACGCAGGCCCCTAATGGTGTAGTCCAGCTTGTGTCCCGACATGACTCTTGCGAACATGCCGTCCCAGCTGATGGGAGAATAACCGTAAACATCGCCCATGGGTGTGCCTAAGTATCTTGCCCAGGTTTCGGGAGTTGCAACAACAACTTCCTCGATGTGGTCGCGAACCTTAACGCCCATGGTCTTCTCAAAGTGATCCAGGGTCCTTTCAAGGAGCCAGTCCTTGAGTTTGAAGTAATCCTTTACCTCCACGTTCTTCATTACATCGTCTGTATAGAAAAGTGAGAACTGAAGGCTGCAGGTGCCCTTGGGGGTGCAGTCCGGAATAGCCTCGTTGATGACCGTGAAGCAGTATTCAACGGAATCAAAGGTTCTCATGTTTTCAAACTGTTTTGAGTTATCGCCGGTGGTACGAACGAAGGTGTCGTAGCCCTTAAGTCCCAGTTCTTCCATGCTTGCATCAAGGCCTAAGAAAATGGCTGCCGTAGACTGGGCGATACGCCTTGAGTTCATGGACTGTCTGTCACGCTTGGGAACCTCGTCGTGAGGGATCATGCGGTCGAAAACAACATGGGGCATCAGGTTCGAAAGAACATAGTCCGTTTCAATGTAGGTGCCGTCCGTAAGTTCTACACCGTGAACGCTGTTTTCCCTGACATCGATCTTGGCTACTTCCGAATTGTACCAGATCTCGCCGCCGAATTTTCTGATCACCGCATCCATGGCGATGGTGATTTCGTGGCTGCGCATCTTAGCGATCCAGGGCTTCTGTGTAAGATAGGTATATGTCATGAAGGCGTATACCGCAAAGCTCATTTCCTTGGAATTTGCGGATACGTAATCCCAGTAGGACTCGTAAATCTCACGGGCCATATCCGGAACGCCGATACGCTTAAGCATATCGTCTGTGGAAACGGGAACAACCTTCATCAGGTCTCCGTATTTAAGAAGCATTTCAACCTTGTGAATGCCTTCGGGTTCGTTGTGATACTTGGCAAGCCAGTCAACACCGTCGCAGATCATGCGTGAAAGTTCCATGACGGTCTCCATGGATTTCCGGCTTCCGGGAACGTAGCTTTCCATGGCATCCACGAATTCCTTTACTCCGTCGGGCATGAATACTCTGAAGGACTTTCCTTCTTCGGTACTTACGGAACTGAAGGCTTCATTAACGGGTACCCAGTCCACATCCACGCCGTAGTCTTCGTCAAGAAGCTTTCTTACCGCACCTTTCTCCTTGCCCATCTGGCAGAGTTCGTGAAGTGTCGCTTCGAACTCGAATCTGCCGCGTACAAAGCTTGTGGCGCATCCGCCGGGAAGATTGTGCTTCTCAAGCAGCAGGACCTTCTTGCCTGCTTTTGCCATATAAGCCGCCGCCGAAAGGCCTCCGTTACCGGCGCCGACCACTATGACATCATAGCGTTTAGCATCCATATTTCTGTTCTCCTTTATAATTTTTTGCTATACGTTGGTGTGTGGTTATACCACCAATGTTATTATAAATTAAGAAGGAGATAAGTCAACACAGAACATTTATATGGCCGGGCCTCAGACAGTGTTCTGTTTTATCAGATCTTTTATTACTTCTCCCGCAATGATTAGTCCCGCAACGGAAGGCACGAAGGCCGTGCTTCCGGGAGTGGCTCTCCTTTTATGAACCTGACGCTCTGCGTTTTCGGAGCCACTTTCGTCCGGACGGTTCTCGATTCCGGGATTCTTTACTTCCGGATTTTCGGTTTCCGGAATTTCAATCGGTGTAATCGGCATCTCCTCCGAATAAACCACCTTCAGTTTCTTAATGCCCCGCTTCTTAAGTTCTCGGCGCATGACCTTTGCCAATGGATCTATGTTTGTTTTATAGATGTCCGCAACCTTGAATTGAGTAGGGTCCAGTTTGTTCCCCGCTCCCATGGAACTTATGATGGGAACGTTCTTTTCCTTACACTGCATCACCAGCTCTATTTTGGCCGTAACGGTGTCGATGGCATCCACCACATAATCATATTCGTCAAAGGGAAATTCGGCGGCATTTTCGGGCAGGAAAAAGCATTGACGGGTATTCACTTTGGCTTCCGGGTTGATGTCGAGAATTCGTTCCTTCATGACCTCTGTTTTGTATCGTCCCACGGTCTTGGAAGTAGCGATAATCTGGCGGTTTATGTTTGATTCGCAGACTTTGTCATCGTCTATGAGATCAAGGGCACCTACGCCGCTTCGCGCCAACGCCTCGCAGACGTATCCGCCCACACCGCCTATTCCGAACACCGCCACGCGGCACCCGGACAGCCGTTTCATAGCTTCTTTCCCCAGCAGTAATTCAGTTCTCGAAAATTGATTTTGCATGCTTTATCCTTTTGAACCTCAGGGACGGGGTTGCAGGTTCATTTCATACCGCAAACCCGCCGAGGAATTATTATTTATACAGACCCGAAGGAATCAAGAAGATAGTGAATTCTCTCGATTTCTCCCGGAACGTAGAGATGCCGGCTGCATTCCTTCATGCAGGGCTTTTCGTTGCAGTTCTTACAGTCCTTCCAGGTCTGCTCCAGGTCCATTTTGAGTTTGTTTGCGGCCCAGAATTCCTTGCCGAGGTTAAAATAATTGAACTGGCGGAAGCTGGTGTGTATCTCATGTCCGTAGGGACACACGCACTTTTCGCAGCGGTCGCACCCGATGGGCTCAAAGTTCTTCCGAAGGCGCTCAAGAACCTCCTCGAATTCAAAATGCACGGGTGTGTATTCTTTCGCGAAGGCGTCCTCGCACTGTTCAAAGGTACCTACACCAAGAAGGGCACAGGAGAAAGGATATTCATGGACTCCGCCTATAAGTTCCGCAATGGTAAAGGGTCCGATCAGGAGTCCTGCCGCATAAACCTTGTTAAGAATAAAGCCCTTGCCTTTGAAAGCCGCCTCTTCACGAATTCTTTCAAGCATGCCCCGCTCCAGGATATTGCCGCTTCCCTGAAGGACATCCACCCTCGGGTCCAGCGCAGCGCGGTATAAGACAGTGTAGTAGTGGGAGGCGATCCCCGTAAAACCTATCTTTCCTTCGCGCTTTAAGTCGTAAAGGGCATCCAGGGCTCCTCCGGGGTCGAAGACTTCATCCACGTTGCTGTCATCCACCTGATGAACGAAGTAAATGTCCGGTTTCGTACCCAGATTTTCAGCTGATCTTAAAGCCTCGCGGTAAATGTCACCGCCGCCGTAAAACCTTGCTTTGTCCGAAATAATAACTTTGGGGCGGTCGATGGTCTTAACAAATTCTCCAAGCTTATATTCCGCGTCGCCGTACTCTTCCGGTATGGCTGTGTCGTAGAAGTTGCAGCCGTAATCGAAGGCCTTCCTCATGATGGCTACCGCGGTGTCCGTATCGGGGCTGAAGTATTCCGGCAGCACCGGCACACGGCCGCTCAAAATGGGTATGGTGCCAAAGCCCAGCTCCGACACCCTAAGGCCCGTTTTTCCAAGTTCTCTGTATCGCATGTATGTGTCCTTAGTATTATAAAGATTCTTCGACTCCCTTCGGTCGCTCAGAATGACGGCTTGCAAAAGGCGAAGGCGTTGTCGGCGACCTTCGTGTCTTTGCCGACCACCACTTCCGTAAGCCCGTCGCAAAAAGCAAAAGCTTCGGGTCCGATTTCTTTTACCGAGTCGGGAATAACGAGTTTCTTAAGTGATTTGCACCTGAAGAAAGCTCGCTCGGGTATCTTTTCAAGACGGCTTGAAATGTGAATTTCCTGAAGGCTGCTGCAGTGCTCAAAGCAGCGGTTTCCGAGTTCCCTTAAGTTGTCCGAAAGGTCGATGGATTCAAGGGACTGGCAGCCCGAAAAGGCCATGGCACCGATACTTTCAACCGCACCCGCATTCGTGACGGTCTTAAGCCACTTGCTGCTTTCAAAGGCGGATCTTCCGATCTTTACCGTATCCTTAGAAAGTGCAATGGTCTCAAGCAAATGACAGTCCTTGTATACGCCCTCCCCGACGGACCTGATCCCCGCAGGGAAATTAAGATCCGTGATGTTGCCGGTACTCTCCGTCAGATTATATTCAGCATCCAGCTTAAAGCAGTTGATACTCTCCGTGAAAATACGCTGCACCAATTCGGGATACATAGCGTCCTTAAGGTCCGAAACCTTCGTCAATCTGTATTCCGTGCCGTTCCAGTCCGTAATCTTCTTAAGATTCAGGCAGTTTCTGAAGGAAAGAGCCTCAATGGCAATTTTTTCGGAAGGGATCGTAAGTTCCGTGATATCGATATTACCCGCAAAGCTCCAGCCTGCGACTCTAACGACAGAATCCGGTATAGACACATGCCCTTTACATCCGGCACCGTCGATCAAAACCCCGTTGACCGTTACCATATCCGTTTCTTTGCGCCGCTCCTCCAGCCACCCGGTCTGGGAAAAAGCATGGCTTCCGAATATCCTGACGGATTCGGGAATATTTATTCTGCTGAGTCTTATGTGGTCGCGGAATACGTCCTGCCCAATCTCGGTTACGTCTTTGGGAACGGTAACTTCCACCGCATCCTGCGAGTATCCCAAAAGCCTCTCTCCGTCCCTTATGTCAAAGCAGGAGTATATCGAAGCGATGACTTCCCTGACAGCCCCGGGGTAGGGGTTTCCCACGTGATTTAAGCCGTCGGAAAACTTTGAAAACTCATATGTATTGCCCTCAAAAGTTATTGATTTTATCTGTGTACAGCCGATGAACACTCCGCTTTTAAAGCGGGTTTCCCCGGAGAACTCCACCGTTTCGAGGCCTGCGCAGTCGGCAAAAGCATGGAACCCGCATTCAACGTCGTCAAGCTTTACCGATTTCAGTGAATCGCACCGTTCGAAGGCCCGCTCACCGATGGCACTGATTCCCGAAAAATCAAAGGAATCGAGGCAAATGCACTCGTCAAAGCACCTTGCGTCCATGGAGGTCAGTTCTGCTGCCTCGAATTTTCTTAAAGCAAAGCAACCCGTAAAGCTTTCGGCGGGAAGCTTGGAAATGCCGGAAATCGATACTTCCTCAAGAGTTCTGCAGTAAGCAAAAACTCCGTCTTCCATACCGCCGATGTTGATCCTTACTTTCTTTAATTTGGGGCAGTTTGTGAAGGCTTCTTTCTCGATTACGCACTTAGGCGCATCTATAATAACTTCCGTCAGGTTTTCGCAGCCTGCATAAGCAAATTTACCGATTCTATCGATTCCCGAAAGGTGAAGAGATTCGATTTCTTTGTTATTTGCAAAAGCGTAGGGAGATATGGATTCTCCGTTGTTTTGCGGAATCTTCACCGGGTCGGGTGCCGTAGCATTGGCTTTAAGTTTATCGGAGATCTTTTCAAAGTTTTGGGCTTTGTAAAAAGCATAGGGATTTATATCCGCAGACTCAGGCCAGGGCTCAAAAACAGGCAGCGTCTGAAACCTGCGGAAAGCATACTCGCCTATGTATTCAAGGGACTTCGGAAGATTTAATCTGTAAAGCTTTCTGCACTCCGCGAAAGCCTCTTTTTCAATCCGTTTTAAAGAATCCGGCACCGTAACGGTTTGTAAGGTCAGACACCCTTCAAAGGCGTGCTCCCTGATCTCCTTAAGATTGTCGGGACAGGTAACGGTTTTAAGGCATTCTTTGCCATAGAAACAGCGTTCCCCGATAATCTCAACCTCTTTGGGAATGCGAACCTGTTCTTCGTCCCCGAGATACCGAACCAAAGTCTTTCCGCTGATGTAAAAGTCGCCCAGAACCTGGTCTCTGATGCGGCTGACAAGCTCGTCATCCGTTTCTTCTTCAAGGGAATAGGTACGGCCCGAAAGGACCACGCGTTTAAGGTTACAGCACCCGCGAAAAGCCCGGTTATCAAGTTCCAGATCCTCGCTTTGAATAACGATCTCTTCCAAACTGAAGCAGTTCAAAAAAGCATTGGCACTGATCTTTCGCACGGATTTCGGAAGGGTAATGCTCACAATACCCTTCTTGTCGAAAAAGCAGCCCTTTCCGATGGCGGTAATACCCTCGGGAAGAGAAATGATCTTTAAGTTGATGTTAAAGGTTTTGAGAACTCTGTCTTCGATCTGAAGTGAATGAAAGACGCTCCTTGCCACGGATTTTATGACTTGGGGATAGTCGGAGTGAGAATCCATGGCCTCTATAAGATTGCTTATTTCGTAAGTTTCACCGGAAAGAGTGATCTTTTTAAGAAGAACGCAGCCTTCAAAAACCTCATCGCTGAAGTTTGAATCGTCCACATCTTTGTTGATGGCCACTTCCCGCAAAGAAAGGTTATGGGAAAAAAGGGCGGTCTTTAAGCGCGTGGGACCTTCTATGACCGCTTTCTTTAAGCTGTCGCAGTATAGAAAGGCGTGGCTCCCCACTTTGGTCATGGACGCGGGAAATATAAGCTCTTCCAAGTCGTGACATCTGTGAAAAGCATAATCTCCCACCTCCTCAAGATTCTCCGACAAAACGACTTCTTTGAGTCTTCTGCAACCCTTGAAAGCATGGGCGCCAATGCGCTTTACGGTCGAAGGCATGGTAACCTTTATAAGCCACGCAAGACCCTTGAAAGCACCGACGCCGATTTCCGTAACGCCCTCGGGGATAGTGACCTCATGGTCCGTTCCTGTATAAGCCTTAAGTATTCCCTCTTCTATGTCAAACCAATCCGATGATGCCATAAGATTTAACTCCCGAATATTTTTCCAAGTAAAACTCTCAATTCAGAAACGCTTCCGCACTTGTAAAGGTCAAGCTTGTATTGCTTGGTCCCCGGAAGTTTCTTCATGAAATATGATGCAAGCTTTTTGATATACGTAAGGACGTAAAGTTCGTCAAAGCACTCGTTCGCGATGTCCAGCTGTTCCGTGATAAGACTGTACTTTGTGTCTTTAACTTCCCGCCCCGTAAGTTCCGCGAAGATCAACGGATTTTCAAAACCGTAGCGGGCCAGCATGACTCCGTCGGCTCCGGTTTTTTCCATCATTTCAACGGCCTTCTCTTTTGAATCGATGCCGCCGTTTGCTAAGACCGGAATGCTCACCGCATCCTTGGCAAGCTTAATATAATCATACAGCGGTTCCCCGTCGTACATCATGTTTCTGGTGCGGCCGTGCACCGTGATCATATCGGCACCGGAAGCTTCGCACATGCGGGCAAATTCTTCGATAACGATTTTTTGCGGATTCATGCCGATACGGCACTTAACCGAAACGGTCTTACCGCTTCTTTTGCAGGCTTCGATTATCTTTGAAGCCCTGGGAATATCCTCAAGAAGGGCGGAACCTTCCCCGGATTTTACTACATTCGGCACGGGACATCCCATGTTTATGTCGATGACGTCAAACTTTTGAAGGCGCTCGCTTTTAACGGCCTTCTCAAAGACCGTGGGATTTGACCCCAAAAGCTGCACGCACTTGAGTTTCTCCCTGTCATCCGTATAAAGAAGCTTCTCCGTGGCGCGGTCGTTATATTTAAGGGCATCGGCGCTTACCATCTCCGTGTAGGCACTTCCCGCTCCAAGCTTTTCAACCATGAGTCTGAAGGGAAAGCAGGTATATCCCGCCAAGGGCGCCATCAGGACGTTTGAGGGAAAACGCACGCTGCCGATCATTATTTCTTTGCCTAATGTTTTCATCTGTGTCTGTCCCCCGGCTCTTTTGAACCTCAGGCCCCGTCCCCGAGGGTCATTTTGCGAATCTGATTCCAGTCGGTGCAACGGGTGTATTTTTCCCCGGGAAGCTCTGCGCTTTGATTCCAGGGTCTGTCGTAAACCAATACCTTTAAATTGGGCAGATGCTCAAAGAATCTGAACGCATGGGGCGAATCCTCGATGGCAAAATCAAACTCCATTTTGTAATAGTCTTCAAGTTCCAAATTAAAATCATTCTTGTTGAAAATGTCCCTGCCGTACTTGTTAAGGCAGTAAAGTTTCGCCCGCTTGAGGTTGTGCTCGTCAAGCCATCTTCGGGACACTTCGTAGGTGGAGGCGGGCCTGCCCGTAATGACACAAACCTCATGCCCTGCATCTATCCACTTATTCAGAGTGTCTGAAGCGCCGGGAGTTTCTTCGTAACCAAGAAGGACCTCCTCTTTGTGGCCCTCTTCCATCAGCTGTAAATATTCTTCGTCCGAAAGTTTAAAGGTATCCTGCAGGTTAAAGAAACGAACCTCCTCGTAGGACACATTCTTTCCGAACATTTTCTTTGCAATTACAGTAAACGCTCTGGCGGTTTCGCACAGGCAGTCATCAAAATCCACGTAGAATTTCATAAGGCTCATCTCATTTTTCAATTCCTTTAAAAATCGATCTTATCAAAACCGTTATCTTTTCTGCGTCCATGATTAAGAAGATGAATGCAGTTCTTACCGGCGTTCTTCGAGTAATAAACCGCTTTGTCCGCGTAGTTTACAATCCGGATGATGGTGTCCGTTTTCTTTGTAACGGAAACATTGGCTATTCCCACGGAGAGAGTCACCCTGTGACCGTTGGGATTCTTCTCGTTGGGTATGTCAGCCTCCCGAATGCGAGCGCATATCCTGCGAGCTATATCAGCAACCGCTTCATCGCTGAAGCCGCAGGTAAGACCCAAGAATTCATCGCCGCCGTATCGCGCAAAGCAAATGTTCTCCGCCTCTTCTTTTCTGCACGCATCGGCCACTTTCCTGATTATCTCGTCACCCGTTGCATGTCCGTAGGTATCGTTGCATTCTTTGAAGAAATCTATGTCAATGAAGATTGCGCCCACCTTTTCTTTTCCGGCGGTTGCTTTATCTATGAACGCCCCGCCTACACGAAGCATGGCAGCGCGGTTCAAAAGTTTCGTCAAAGGATCTTTATTCGCGCGTTCCTCACTCTCAAGGATCTCTTTGTTAAGCTTGTTTATGGATGCGTCCGCATTCTTAAGCATCTTATGGATGTTTAACTGCGCCTGCTTCAATTCATCGGTGCGGGTCTTATAGAGTTCCACGGCCTGCCCATATTGTTCAATGGCGTGCGCGGAATCACCTATACTCTTATAATATTCTGCCAGAGTACTGCAAACCAGAAGTCTGTCTATGGTCTCCGCGTTTCTGCTTCCGTATCCCGCAATTAGTTCGACAACCTTGGCAGCACGTTTCTTATCACCGCACTTCAAAAGAATCGGGACAAATTCGCTTAAGTCTTCGTAAATCAGGAACATATCCTGCGAATCTTTAGCATATCCAAACGCAATATCAAGGTATTTGCCGCCCTGCTTTTTATTCTTAAGGTTATAATACACAAGGGAGATTTTTAAATAATATATGCAAAGATAAGGCTTAATCGTAGCTTTTTCGACCAAATCTTTTGTGTCTTCCAGCATCTTCAGGGCGTTTTCGTTATCACCCATGCGCATATGTGCATATGCCAGATTGGATGTGTACATCAGCAATTCATGCACGTCATCCATGGAACTGTTCTTTGTCAGTTCCATGCATTCGGACATATAACGGATGACCGATTTGAAATCGCCCATAAGGAAATAAACCCTGGACATATTGTTTAAGAGTATTCTTTTGGTCGCTCCCTTTATCCTGTGCTTTTTGATGATCTCATATGCTTTGTCATAGTTAGCCAATGCGAGCTGGAAGTTTTCCTGATTTGCATACGCGACCCCGAGAGTTATGTATGCATCGGCGATCAGTTCGTGGTCATCTGTATTTTGAGACACAGCAAGGGACTTTGCCGCATTAATAAACGTTTTCTCTCTGTCCCCGACACTGTTGTATCCGGCAGCAAGCATGCGGAAAACCAGACCCATGAAGTAATAATCTCCGGCTTCACGGGCAGTTTTCAGGAGTTTATTCATGGCACTTATAAGTTTTCCGTGGTCGTTCGCGTTCTCTGAATAAACCTTTGCGACAAGTTTTTGAATCTCTGCTTTCTTCATATGATTCACCTGCAATCCCCCATTTTTTACTATTGTATCATTACGCGCGCAGAATATAAACACAAAGAAAAAGCGCCTTCCAAATTGCTTTGGAAGACGCCTTGCTTTTTTCTTCGGTTATCAGCCTTGCAATGAGACCATATGTGCATAGGTTCCGTTAAGTTCAAGAAGCTCCGAATGGTTGCCACGTTCTTTAACCCGGCCTCCCGATATTACCAGTATCTCGTCGGCGTCCTTTATGGTCTTGAGTCTGTGGGCAATGACCAGAAGTGTTTTGTTTTTGCAAAGCTCGGAAATAGCCTCCTGAATGGCTCTTTCGTTATCCGCATCCACACTGGCGGTTGCTTCGTCAAGTATCACGATGGGTGCGTCCTTAAGGATACATCTGGCTATTGAGATCCTCTGCTGCTCACCGCCCGACAGAGAAGCTCCTCCTTCGCCTATCACGGTGTCAAAGCCGTCGGGAAGCTGCATGATAAAGTCATAACACCGTGCTTTCTTTGCGGCAGCCTCGACTTCCTCTCTTGTGGCGTCGGGACGGCCTATAGCGATATTGTTGTAAATTGTATCCTGAAAGAGGTACACTCTCTGGAACACCATACTGATTCGATCCATGAGACTTCCCAGTGATACGTTTCTTATGTCTTCGCCCTCCACCAGGATCCTTCCGCTCTTAACATCCCAGAATCTTGCAAGAAGTGAAGCTATTGTTGACTTTCCGCCTCCGGAAGGTCCCACGAGGGCGGTCATTTCTCCCTTCTTTACTTCAAACGACACATTCGTCAAAACATCTTTATCCGTATAGGCAAAGCTTACGTTGTCGTAGGTGATTTCGGGAGTTCCGGTTTCTTTTTCCGAAAAACGAGGAAGCTGCTTTTTACCGTCGTCCTTTAATTCTTCGGCTGTAAACACCTCTTCGATCCTGTCTAGGCTTGCGTTTGTTACCGTGAGTCGCGCCATCTGTCCGTAATAACTCTTAACGGAAACAAACAGGTCAAAAAGAAACAGTGCCATACCGACCATGTAGGTGCCTGAAATGGAACCTGCGTTAAAAAGATAGGCACAGAGTGCAAGCACAAGAGCGGTTCCGATTCCGAAGGTTAAATACAGTGCCCTTGCCCAGGGGCCGTAAGCGACTTCAAAGTCAATACTTTCTTTACAGCTCTTTTCAAACTCATCGGTAAGTCTTTTTGACTTTTCACCAAGCATGTTGTAAGACTTGATGATGCCGATACCTTCGGCAAAATCCAGGACCTCTTCCGTCAATGATTCACAGTCCTCCTGCTTGATGACGGAATGCTTTAAAGTGGTCTTTAACATCAGATTTCCGATGAGGACAAAAACTGCCACGATAAACAGTGACAATAGTCCCAGTCTTACATCCATCACAAACATAAAGACATTCATGAGTCCCTGGGAAATGATAAATGACACCAGTTCCGACAATACTCCCATACAGTTTTCTTCGATAAACACCATGTCCGTGGCAAGGACGGAACTGACTTTTCCTATGTTTCCTTCCGTAAAATATCCCATGGGAAGTTTTCTCAAATGGTCGCCGAGCTTAAGCCTCATGTCGGCAAATACTTTATAACCGGTAGCAGACTGCAGCACGTTGGTAATATGTTCAAACACCGCTTCCAGAATGACGCTTGCAAGTGCTGCCACACCGAACAGGATACATTTGGTCCTATCCATCTTTCCCTGCATAAACAGGCTGATGCAAAAGAAGCAAAGCATCAGAGGGACCTTCATCATGATACATTTTATGAAGGCCGTTATATACGAAGCACGTATCCTGCCCTTATACTTCCCGGTTATTCCGATAAGTCTGTGCAATATTTTTAACATGATCCTACGCCTCCTTGATCTTCCAGGTACTTGCGGAAACCGACGCATCCCACAGTTTCTTATACTCGGGACAGCTTTCCAGCAGTTTTTCATGTGTGTCGGCAGCGATACATTCGCCTTCCTTCATCACACAGATCTTATGAGCATTCCTGATGGTCGAAAGTCTGTGGGCGATAACAAGTACCGTCTTATCCTTTATGATCTCATCCAGGGCTTTGTTCATCTTTTCTTCGTTCTCCGGATCCATAAAGGCAGTTGCTTCATCAAGCACTATTATGGGAGCGTTTTTAAGGATAGCCCTGGCAAGGGATATTCTCTGGCGCTCTCCTCCGGAAAGCTGCTTTCCGCCGTCTCCCGCCTGAGTATCCAAGCCTTCGGGGAAACGTGCAAGAAATTCATTACACTGGGCTCTTTCTGCGGCATCAAGCACTTCTTCTCTTGTCGCATCGGGTTTTCCGATGAGAATGTTTTCGTAAAGGGATGTGTTAAAAAGAAACTGTTCCTGCGACACAAAGGCAACCCGGTCATTCAACGCCTTAAGAGACATGTCCGTTATGTCCTGACCTCCTATGGATATGGTGCCGCCGTTGATGTCGTAGTAATGCACCAGGAGCTTTGCAAGTGTGGACTTGCCGCTTCCGGATTCGCCTACCAGAGCTGTGGTGGTACCCTGCTTAAATGACAGGTTCACGCCCTTAATGACTTCTTTGTCCTCATATGCGAAATGGACGTCCTTAAATTCCACATCCAGATTCTTTCCCGTAAACTCCGATGTTCCTTCTTTAAGAGGAGGATGATCCATCATCTTTTCTAACTCTGCGATCTTGTAATTGAGCTGAGGGAATTTACCTGCGAAATTGAGTGCCTTCAATACGGAAGGACCAACCGCAAAGGACATGCAGAATACCAGTACCATCCTGTCAAGGGGTATCGTGCCGCCGAGAACCATCATGGAGCCGAAGGGCAGCATAAGAAGCACCAGGCACGGAAGGACACTGGTATAAATTGCCATCCAGGGCCAGCAGACCTTGTACCAGTCGATGGTAAAGTCGCGATAACTTCTTACCACGTCGCCAAAACGCTTATAAGAATCCCCGTCTTTGTTGAAGACTTTAACAACCTCCATACCGTTTACATATTCGATGATCGTGTTGTTCATCCTTGCCGCAGATTCGTAATAGGCATTCATCTTCTCCATTCCGGACTTCATCATCATGCTCATGGCAAACATTCCAACGATAAGGGGGACAAGAGACAAGAGTCCGAGTCTCCAGTCCGCAATGAACATGAGCACAATTATTATCGCCGGGATCAGCGTGTTTGCTATGCCCTCGGGGATAGCATGGGCAAGTAAAAGCTCAACCTGATCTATATCGTCCGTAAATACTTTCTTGATGCGACCCGTTCCCAGTTCCTTTATGTTTCCGATGGGCTGCTTTTCAAGCTTCTTCTGCAGCGATACGCGCAGATTTTTAAGGGTGTTATATGCGCTGATATGCGAAAAAGTAAGTCCCTGCACATAGGAAAAAGAATAGATCACTTCACATACGGCCACCGCCGCAACCCTTATCAGGACAAAATCCGCAGCAATCTTCTCTCCTTTGGTAAGGGGAGATATGATCTGATACAAAAAATAATAGGGCACTACATTCGCAATGATACCCAGGCACATCAAAACAGCTGCCCACACGGTATATATCTTATACCTGCCTATATAGGGCGCCACTTTCTTAAACATTTTCTTTTCCTCCGTCGTTTGTATTTATATAATCTCGCAGTTTATCGACCGTTCTGCTGTTAAGGTCGTAACTGTCCTTTATTTTTCCGTGTTCCATGCGGATGATATGGTCGCAGCACCTTAATATGAACTCATAATCGTGAGTCACTATAAGCACCGTCTTTCCCAGTTCTTTCAATTCCTTCATCCGGTCTGCTACCTGCTTCATGTGACTGAGATCCAGACCGCTTGTGGGTTCATCAAAAATAATGATTGGCTTGTCGGAAGCTATCCCCGATGCTATGGCAGTTCTTTGTTTCTGCCCTCCGGAAAGCGCCATGGGATGTGTTTCGATCACATCTCCCAGGTCAAGATCCCTTAAGATCTTCTCCGCTTTCTTTCTTTTTTCTTCCTCGCTCATCTTTTTACAGGTAATGCTGAGCATCACCTCGTCCGCTACGCTCTCGGTAAACAGCTGATGATTTACATCCTGCATGATCATATAGCAGTTATGCAGTCTTTCTTTGTACTTCATGCTCTTACCGTTACAGGTCAAGAGCCCTTTGCACCTCTTCTCGAGACCGCAGATGTTTCTTACAAGAGTGCTTTTACCCGTCCCGTTGTGACCTATGACAGCTGTGATGCTTTCCGCGGGAATCGAAAGCTTTGGTACATCTATGGAATGTAGTTTGTCCTTATAGGAAAAAGAAAAATCCTTAAGTTCCACGAAGTTTTCGGCCGTGGTCTCCTCTGTTTTCTCAAAAGGAATGTCTTCAAGCACCAGGGGTCTCAATCCCAGACCGTCCAGTTCTTCATATGTCAGGCGATTTATGGAATTGGCGTCAAACTCTTTCTTTATCTTTCCCTCTTCCATTACAAGCATCCGGTCTGCCAGATCCTTAAGATAAAACAGCCTGTGCTCCGCAATTATTATTGTCTTACCCTGCTTTTTCCAAAGTCTGAGCATGTCGGTAAGTTTCCCGATCGCCCGGTGATCAAGATTGGAAGAGGGCTCATCCAAAACAATGATGTTCGGTGAAAGAACGTTTATTCCCGCGCAGGCCACCAGCTGTTTTTCTCCTCCCGAAAGGTCAAAAATATTCCGATTCAGGAGGCTCTCTATTTTCAGGGAATCTGCGGTCGTACCTATCATTGTCTTTATCTCTTGCGGATCCCTGCTTTGATTTTCTGCGGCAAAGGCCATTTCATCCGTAGTGTTTACGTTAAAAAACTGCGACTTGGGGTTTTGGAACACACTGCCCACCTTTTCGGAAATATCATATATGGACATTTCCTTCATATCCCTGCCATCCAGCGTGATCATGCCTGACAGCTCCCCCGCGTAAAAATTCGGGATCAGACCGTTGATCAGCCGGATCACAGTGGTCTTTCCGCAGCCGGATCCGCCCGTAAGCACCAGAAATTCTCCGTCTTTCACGGTAATGCTGAGGTTCTTTATCCCCGCCGCATCATCTTTGACACCGTCGGCCCGTACGGCGTTGTATATAAATGTCACATCCGAAAACTCTATCATCGACAAACCTCAAAAAATAAAGAATAACACCAGCATTCCCGTCATTACTGCGATCAGTCCGACATCCACGGGGGTTAAACCGATATTGCATATATGAGTCCTTTTTCTGCCGGTCCCAAGTCCCTTTGTTAAGGATGCCGCAGAAAGATCGTTGGCGATCTGCACGGTTGACATCATTATGGGGACGAGAATGTATTCGATATACGTAAAAGGGTTCTTTATGCTCTGCCCGATCTCTCGCATCTTCATGGCATCATGGATGGAAGCGTATTCCTCTTTAAGAGTCGGAAAATATCTGAACATTACGGACATGGGAATGGTTATTACGTTCGGGAAATGCATCCTCTCCATTGCGGTCACAAACTCGCTTACGGAAGTAGATCTGACCACATACCAGCCGCAGAGATATCCCGGGCCGAATCTGGAAATGACACCGCATACTATCATGATCAAGAGGTTTGCCGGGCCACTCGTCTTCGGAATGACAAATCCCTCGCAAAGAACCGTAGCCAGTAGAAGGAATGCGGCTATGACGGCAGGCCTGTACAGTCTGACCGACAGCAGCAGGATAAACGGTACACAAACGCAGATCAGGCGAAGCGTATACTCCACACCCGTAAGGCTTCCGCTCATCATTATGATTCCGACAGTAATAAGGAGTGCCAGCTTGGTCCTTGGATCAAGCCGTAACACTCCCTTTGCGGGTGATGGTTCTAATCCCATCTCCATCAGATCATACCTGCTTTTCTGAAGTGCTTTTTCAATACCTTTGCACCAATCAGACCGCCGATGAGGCCTCCCACCAGACACATGCCTATCATTGAAAAGAATACCCAGTCGGGTGTGTAAGACATCATCGAATCAACATATTCCTGTCCGTATCCGTCCGCAAGACTCGCAAAATAAGATTCCCTGAAACTGAAAAAGAAAGCGATGACCATGCCGAGAAGCCATAAACTGAAGGTTGCAGAGCCGACAACGCAAAGTTTGATGCTCTCATATTTGCCTGCCCGCAATACAAATTCCGTAATAAGTCCCGCAGCTATGCAGAATATAAAAATAGGATACGGATGTCCCGTGATAAACATAAGAATTGCGATAATAATGCTTGTGATGGTGATCATACCGAAGTGCTTAATCTTTGAAAAATACAGCATCAGGGGAATGCCGCTGAATATCGGTCCTATAAGCGGCATAAACACCATAATAATAGGGACGAATCCCAGACACGCCACAACAAATGTGACTACGAAATAAAGCGCGGTGAATACACCGACTGTGATCAGATCTTTAATCCCAAATTTTTTCTCCATTAGTTTCTCCTTATTTCTGTTAGGTTAACCTAACCGTTGTTTATTTTTTAAGCCGCCCGTAGAGCGGCATAAAATCAATTTATTGCTTGAGTCCGATAGCTCCGGCGAAATCAAAAAATCTGCTGATAACCTTGCAGTGGGCTTCAACCTCATCCCATGACATCTCGTGAACGAAAGGTTCGTAAACCGATGTCCAGAAAGAAGTACACATAACGTGCATCTCTTCTTCGGAAATATCCGAGTCTGCCAGACCTCTTCTTTGAGCCTCTTTATAATAATGCATGTACGCATCTGTCATACGGAGGGCAAAATCATGGCCGTAATTCTCATATACGGTACCCGCCGATCTGTTGAGAAGAAGAACAAAATCCTCCTTATAATTCCAAAGCAGCCCAAACATGTCAAGCAAGTGTTTCTCATTCATTATCCAGGAGTTTCGGACCTCTTCGTCTGTCATTGAAGAAAGATCCGCAGCTGCTCTGGAAGTTATAAAAGAATCCAGCGTTTCGGCAGTATCCTTTACCAGTGCGCAGAAAAGCTCTTCCTTTCCCCTGTATCGCTTGTACACGGCTCCCGTCGTAACACCTGCATTATCACAGATGTTCTTTAATTCCGCCTGAAGAAAACCCTTGCTTGCGAACTCCCTGCGGGCGCTTTCAATCAATTTAGGGTCAATGCTGGTATCACGTAACGACATTCGATTTCCTTTTCTTTTGCATCACCGATAATCCAATTACCGATAAGCATTTTATCAGTGTGTTTTTTATATGTCAATCCCTTTTTTATCTTTCTGTCTTGTACCCATATCTCCGTCTCCGTTCTTTTTCGTCTATTTCCAGTTTTTAAGTATCTCGAGTCCCAAAAGCAATGCCTTCTCATGGGAGTCAAGGCCGAAATCCCTGGCATCGTACTCATGCACATTTGCCAGTGAATCCGCTGTAAAAAGAAACTGTCCGTACTTAGCCCCTCGCTTTCTGCAGCAGGCGGCAAGAGCCGCGCATTCCATTTCGACCACGGAACAGCCTTCCTCTAAGCGATATTTGACCATATCCTTTGTTTCGCGGAAGAATCCGTCCGTAGTCCAGTTGGCGCAGGTCACAAAGGGAAGCTCCATCTGTTTAAAGGTATCTTCTATAG